>Ga0181410_1000734_pt1 | contig 14325 bp, 17 predicted proteins | sample 33SPOviralmetaG_FD_130112 | JGI IMG/M metagenome (GOLD analysis project Ga0181410, IMG submission 130112) | Marine viral communities from the oligotrophic San Pedro Time Series (SPOT) site, San Pedro Channel, CA, USA - 33 SPOT_SRF_2012-06-20 | ecosystem: Environmental > Aquatic > Marine > Strait...
AAATTGAAGAAAGTACATATGGAAATCCAACCTTAGAAAATAATTTTATTAAAGTTACTTAAAATTATCATGTATTATTTAATTATAATAATGACAAGACAAAAAGGCAATCGAACTCCAAAACATCTACAAGATCTTCTTGTAGATTCTAAAGATTATGATCGTCTTGGACGAAATACAGCAGAACAAAGAAAGAGACAAAATGAAATTCCTTGGACAAAAGTTAGATATCGTCGTGGTAGACTGATTAATAAAGGTCCCGTTTAATTTTAAAAAAAAATATTCATATTAATATTAATAATGGCAGACGCGGAGACAGAATTAGCAATTTCGCAGATCCAGGCAGCTGGATTCAAAAAGAAAGTGAATGCAGCTTCTTGGAATGATGATTATGAAAATTTAATTGCTGAATGGGGAGAAAAAGCAGCCGGTCTAAGATACATGCATGGTAAATCTTCTGGTTATTGGAGATCTGTCTCTAATAATCTTACACTATATAGTATAATAGCTACAACAATTGCGTCTGCAGCTTCTTTAGTAGCAGGTAGTATAGACGATGTTAGTTCTAAAGACGCGGTTTTATTTAGTGCTGGAGGTATTGGTTTAGTTACATCTTTTATTCAGAGTCTTAAAAAGTTTTATAATGCAGATGAAAAGGCTGCAGAACATGGTGCCATTGCAAAACAGTTTGGATCTTTTTATAGATATACAATGCTTCAAATGGGAATGTCTCGCGAAGATCGTAGACCATCCGACGAATTAGCCGAATGGGCTTTAAAAGAATACGAACGTCTTCAGCAGGAAGCTTTACCTCTTCGCGGTAAAGATGTAAATCTTTACAAGCAGAAATTTGGAAAAACAAACAGTGCCATGCCAGATAACTGCAGAGATGATTATACAATAGCTATTTATGGTAGAAGAAATTCTCTTGTAGATCAAGAAAGTGCTGGCGCAGATTCTATTTAATAAAATATTACAAATATTTACTATATTTAAATTATGCAAACAGAACCAAATATAAACATGGAGATAGATTCACTGTGTAATTCGCTTTCTGGTTTTAAAGTATTGGATTATTTAAATATTAGACTTATAAATGATATTAATGTAATAATTCGTGAAATAGCAAACATGAAAACATTAGATGTTGATATATATGAAGTATGTGTTTCTTGTGGAAATAATGTAGTGTGGGATCAAGAATATCAAATAACACTACAAGACGTTGAATGGCTTAACAAGGAAGGTAAAAATTATTTTCTTAATACTCTAAATTCATTTTTCTCTATAACTAACACAAAAGATTACGAATTGGCTTTAAAGATATACGGTGAAATAGTAGAACTTTTCACTAAATCAGTTTAAAAATACTTTTAATTTAAAATAAGTAAATATGAGCATTAATCTTATAATAGGATGTATGTTTTCTGGTAAAACATCTGAGCTTATTAATGTTGCTAAACTAAATAAATTACTTGGTAAGAAAGTTTTGATGATAAATTTTGTGGGTGATAAAAGATACACAGACTCGAATCTGATAACAAGTCATGATAATATTTCTATTGATGCAATAGCGTGTTCTGAAAATATAGAATCTATTTTAAATACAGAAGATTATAATTTAAGTCACGTTATATGTATAAATGAAGGTCAATTTTTTCAAGGTCTTCTAAATTTTTGTATAAAAGCTTGTGATGATAACAAAACTGTACATGTATGTGGACTAGACGGAGACTTTTTAAAAAGACCCTTCGGAGAAATTTTAGATCTTATTCCTCATTGTGAAAATCTTAAAAAACTTCATGCACTTTGTTTATATTGTAAAGACGGTACTTTAGCAAGCTTTACAAAAAGAATTACTAGTTCCGAAGAACTTGTTCTTATAGGTTCAGAAGAAGTATACAAACCGGTTTGTAGAAAATGTCATAATACTCGTTGTTTAATTTAAAAATAAATATAAAATTAGAATAATTAATGGAAAATCAACGCCAAGAATACTTGGACAGGCTAGAATCTTTGGTTAGAGAAGAATATTTACAAAGAATCTTAGTTCTAGAAACAAAAATAGATCTTATAATTACAAAATTAGATAAAGTTGAAAAAGGAACTAATAATATGGATGAACATATAAATTTTATTAATAATACTTATAAAAAAGTTAAAACACCTTTATTTTGGGTCTGTGATAGAGTTAATATCTTAAGAGGTATTAAAAGTCAGCCTCAGCCTCAGCCTGTTATTTCTAATATAGAAGATCAAGATTAATCTTATTTAAAGATAAATAACATTAAGCATTAAAATGAACATCAAGAGATTTTTAATTTATAAAGCTCTTGATGTTTTACCAAATGATATTGTATTTTATATTTTTAATTTTATAAAACAAAAAGAAGGTGAAAAAATATGTAATATCTTGTCTAAGATTTATTATAACAAAGTTGCTAAGAATTGTGTTATATATATGAGACTACGCGAAATTGTAAACGTGTTGGATTTAATTTCTGATAACGAAGTTGTATTTTTTTTAGAATATACTAAATATCATATAACTTATAAATATATAATTGATATATTTTTGTGGTTAGAAAGATTGAGTAGAATTCATGATTATTATAGATATAAATATCGTAAAATATCTTTTATGTGTCTCGAATTGCTAGATAATTTAATAAGTTCAAGATCATAAAATAAAACTTTTAATTATAACGTGTAAAATTTTTGAAGAGTTTGTTAAATTTTTAATATCGAGAACACCCGATGTAGTATCAAAATCACCTGTAAAAATAGTTCTTGAATTGTTTATTTCATGTTCAATTGAGTAAAATGCATCCGTACCTAAAACAGAATTTACATACTTTCCCATATATCCAGAATCTGTACCAGCTTCTATTATTGTTACAGAAATTAAAGCCGAATTGCCAGAATTAAGATTTACTTCATTTTTTACGTCTAGAGTTCTTCCAGTGGAAGGTAAATCATAATTATCGTCATCTTTAATAGTTGTTACTGATCCTCCTCCGCTACTACTTAAACTTTGTATTCCAATTGGACCTATATACTTAAAAAATGATAATACCGGGGGTAATTGATCAAATAATGAATTAGTGTCTATTATATCATTAAATAAAAGAATTCCGCATTTAAAATCAAAAGTCCAACTACCATTTTCTGGACCAGATGTTATACTTTGTGTGGCTCTTATATTTGTGTTTGAATATTGTCTTATAGAATATCTTAGAGTACCTAAATAGACGGCATAATGTTCTACCATTTTAAGAGTACCGCTCTCCGTTTTAGTTGTGATTCCTCCTAAATTACTTGGTATAGAATTTTTAAGAATGTTGTTACCATCTCTATCAAATGCCGCAAATGCATATGTTCTTTCCTTTAATACTGAGTTTGTAGTATCTATTGGACTGGAGAAATTATACGGATCGGCATCAACCGGTGATAATATTAATCTATGAAAGTGTCTTATATTTGGTTTTATATCTCTTACAAATCCTCCTGGAGCAAGTTGTCCAAGTATTTTTCCATCAATTATTTCGTTAGTTGGATAATTATAGTTGTTTCCAAAATTTGTTAGGTCAGAAGTTAAATTGTAATTGGGTGGTAATATAAAATTAACATTTGGATATATTTGTGTACTTGCAGAATTTACTACGTTTAGTACTCTAAAAGAAGTAGATGAATTTTCACCTGTTGTTTCTGGATATCCTAATCTTCCACCAATATTGGTACCATTAACTAATATCGAATCATCCACCACATCCTTTAGATTAGTTGCTGAAAAATTAGTTCCAACTGGAAATTTTTCTATTTTATTTACTAATATTTCTTGACCAAGAGAGAAATCATTAAAGGGAAATGTTTCTTCAGATGGATCCATGAATCGTATATCCTTAGTAGTAGGTCTTCTAAGTGAACTTTTATACAAAAAGTTTAAAATTTCAATTTGATCCAAAGCATTCGTGTCTGTCATATATTATATATAATTATATTTTTGTAGCGACTAAAATGTAAATAGAATTTAAATCTATGTATTGTGTACCAGAAACCTCATAAACTATACTCACTTTATCTGTTGTATAATGTTTACATCCATTAAACTCGCTATCTAAATAAAATTCTGTAATAGAAGTATCGCCGGTGGCCTTAATATATCGTCTATTCCACCACGCATTTGACAAACTCTTATAAGTTATTGAAGGACTTCCTATTACCCAATTACCATCTTTCTTTGCGTATACTAACATAAAAGAATTTTGATATGGGGTTCGACACTCTTGAACTACATTAGATGGTACATGTTTTACATTAATTAAGTAATTTTCTAATGATTTAGCTTTTACTGCGCCAGCGAGGGAGTCTGTGATATCAAGTCCAAAATCACTTGATTGCAAATCATTTATTTTAAATAAAACCATTTTATATTTTCCGCTCACCGCCTGGTTAATATCAACTGCGGCATCTGAATTTGTAGGAAGCGAAAGAATCATTCCATTTGTACCATCATTATAGTCAAATGGTGTATCTGTAAAGAAAGTTGAATCTAATTGACGTAATTGATCTGGATAGTTCAACACATTTGTACTAAATGTGTTTTCATAAAATAACATGGCAAATTCATCTGGTGTATCATTTTGATTTATAAGCTCAAAAATTTTATTTGTTGGATCTGTCTGTAATTGTGATAAAAGACTTGTTCCATTAGAAGTTTTTGGAAAAAATACATCTGTGGGAAATTTTCTAACAAAACTAGAATTATAAGAAACTCTATCAGAATGTATCTTGAATGTTACCGAATTTTCTTTTACAGTTGATTGTATTAAATTATAAACTCTATCACGATAATTCAATGTTGATTGTAATAACGGTCCCTGTATATTTTGATGTATTTCTCTTTTTTGTTGTTTGAATTCTACAGACGTTGTATAAGAACCAGAGAGGTTTATTTCACTATTATTATTCAAAGTTAAATCCGTAACATTTGTATTTATTCCTACAAAATTTGTTGTGTCAGAAGTATTTCCGCCTGTGTATGTAAAATCTGCTATTTTTAAATTACTATCAAGAAATCCATTAGATGAATTAACGTCCGAATAATTTCTAGATTCGGGTATTAAATCTATACTTTTAACACTTGGTATACCCATTGTATATATAATTTCGTTCGTAGCGATCGAAACATTTGTCCCGGATATATCCGGGTTATTTGAAAGATTATCTATAACAAACTCTGACGAAACTGTATCAGTTCCTCCTTGAGGAGAGTAGTCAGTATTTCTCTCAAATGAACATTCAAATGTTCTTGGATTTGTAGAATGATTTATCGTAGATAAATTATATTTGTTTAGAGAAAAAGTTCCCTGAATTCTGAATCCCCTCGATTGGGGAGTTCCGATCGGTGCAGAAAAAGAGTGGACTCCGGTAGCTACAGTAGTATAACTTGGTGAAAATCCCGGAAAATATATAGAACCATTTAATGTTGGGATATCTAATACTCTCTGTGATAAAATACATAAGTTTGTGGGTCCATCAACATTTTTGCCTATACCCTTAAAAGAAGCAAAATTATTTACTAAAGTGGGACGAGTCTCTGGGTTAGTAATCTCAAAAGTCTGAGTATTCGTATTATTAAATATTATTTCAGCTACCGATTGTGTAGCATAGTATTTTAAATTTCTAGCATGATAACTTAAACACGATATTTCCTTTTTTCCCTGTTCATCAATTGTTATATTTGGAGTATTTGAAGTGACAGTGACAGTCAATGGTGGGGGTGGATCTGTTACAACTACTTCGTCTTGATTAGCTAAGCCCCTCGTCAGTACAGCAGTATCTGTAGTCATAACACTAACTGCGTCTAATGTATTTGTAGTTTGAAAATTTGTAACATATTTCATACCAGGTTCTAAATTGTTTAATTGTAAGGAAAATTCTGTAGCAGAAGCTGCCGGAGGTGTAACTGTAATTTTTTCTGTAACGGATGTTTGACTTGGTGCTATACCATAACCTAGAGACTCAGATTCTTCGTATTTTACATCAACTTCTTTAATTTTTGCGATACTATTAAAAATTCCCTGTTCTGTCTGAGATACCTCTAAAACTATATTAAAAGAATTTACTTTTATATTATTAACATCTTTTACAGTTGGAACAGTAGATGGCTGACCAGGTTCAAAATTAGTTTTATATAAAATAATTCTAGAATCGCCTTCTTCGCTTACAATTGCATCATCTAATGTAGGAGGTGCACCATCCGGAGCGTTATTAACACCAAAAACTCTCAATTTAATACTACTTGTACCATTGAGAAGATTGTAACCAACTGGTGATAATTCGCCTTGGGTTCCGTTTGGTAGTCCTATACTAGATTTTAGTATATTAAATGTTTTGCTTTCTGAATTTTCTATGTTTCCGTTTACTATCATGCCATCTGTGTCCGAATATTTCATTAATCGAGTAGTTGGTAGCAGTAGTAAATTCGTTGGGATGGTTTCCCAATTCGGATCAACGAATAATTGAATTTTTATATATTTAATATAAGGTAATGTATTTCCAAAATTACCAGAAGGATCTAATCCCAAAAAATTTAGCTTAGAAATAACATCGTTTTCATATTTTGGTAAAATATTATCAAATGTCCAAGATAATTGTAAAAGAGTACTAGAACTAGAATTAGTTCCTTTAGAAAATGCACGGGGTTGTTGTGTAATCAATTGTCTGAATGTTTGTCCTGCGAAATTGACCTGTGTTTCTGTTAAATCATTAGAAGAAGAATTATTCACAATAGTTGTAGTAGATTTGCTTTGATTTTCTAATATTCTGCTATTAGTTCTAGAAAGAGTTTTCATTTGTTCTAAAAGCATAGCATGACGTTTATCTTCCAAATTTTTAAATTCTTGTAAATTATTTTCTATAAAATTTTCATTCGGTTTGGTTTCGTAATAATCTATTAAACTGTCTTTTGTTCCTGGTAAAAAACTTAATTCTTCTTCTAAATTGTCCCTTTTGTTAAAAATAGAAATTACTATTATGAATGTAATGACATAAAAAATTATTATTAATGTTTTATCCATTAGTTTATATTTTAACTATATTAAATTTTATAAAATAATTCGTAAGAATTAATATACTAAAAAAAATATATATATTTAATAAATAAAGATATAATGCTTGACATGAATTTTCTTGTAATTTTACTTATTATAATCACCCTTTTTGCGGCTGTATTTTTTACTATTCATCGTAATAACAGTGAAGTAGTTTTGTCTGAAGAAGATGGTTCATATGGTAAAATAATAACCGCTATCAAAAATATTAACAACAGACTCGAAATTCTTGAGAAAAAATATATACTAGACAAGGAACAATCTGAACGTTCTCGTAAAAACATATATGAAAATCTCGGTATGCAAATAGAAGCGAGAAAACTTGATAACATTCGTAACAACAGTGCTTGATTAGCCAAAGAGGCTTAAATAATTTTAAAATAAATTCTTAATAAATATATTTTAAGAAATAAAATATATATAATAAGAAATATGAGAGTAATTACCCGCAGCGGAAAAGAGGAAAATGTTAAGTTTGATCTTATAACTGATAAGATCAAAAGTTTAAGTTCGGAATGTGAAACGTGGGGAAAAGCACTCTCTGTTGAACCTATTTTTATTGCACAGAATATTTGTGGACTTATATACAATGGAATTACAACTGCTCAATTAGATGAATTTGCTGCAAGTCTTTCTGCTACTTATTTTAAAAAAGACCCCGATTATTTAATTCTTGCTGGACGTATAGCAATAAATAATCATCACAAAAACACAGAAGATGATTTTTACAATGTTATGAAAAATCTTAATTATAACGGAATTATTTCTGATGTTTTTATGAACAATATTGAAAACAATAAAGATACAATTAACAAACTTATTGATTATAAACGTGATTATAATATTTCTTATTTTGGTTTTAAAACTCTACAAAATGCTTATTTATTGAAGTGTAAAAATAAAATATTAGAAAGACCCCAGCATCTTTTTATGAGAGTTGCAGTGAGTATTCACAAAAATAATCTTGATATGGTCAAAAAAGTTTACGATTCTATGTCATTAAAATATTATACACACGGAACACCTACATTGTTTAACGCGGGAACTAAATATCAACAATTAAGCTCTTGTTTTTTACTTGGAACAAGTGATTCAGTTGAAGGACTTTATAAAACTGCGTCTGATATGGCCCTTATTTCAAAATGGGCAGGAGGTATAGGAGTTCATATTTCCAATGTAAGAGCAAAAGATTCTTATATTAATAAAACTGGGGGAAAGAGTAACGGTATAATGCCTTTACTAAAAGTTTATAATGATATTTCTAGACACATAAATCAGAGCGGTAAAAGAAATGGTTCATTTGCAGTATATATAGAACCTTGGCACGCAGACGTTTATGATTTTCTTGATGCAAAGAAGAATAATGGAGCAGAAGAGATGAGAGCTCGAGATCTTTTTTATGGATTATGGATTCCAGATCTATTCATGAAACGAGTAGAACAAGATTCTTACTGGTCTCTAATGTGTCCGAATGAATGTCCAGGTTTAGATGATTTACACTCCGAATTCTTTGAAGATTTATATGAATACTATGAAAAAAATAATAAACATAGAGTTCAAGTAAAAGCTAAAGATCTCTGGGAAAAGATAATAAACTCTCAGATAGAAACAGGTTCTCCTTATATTCTTTATAAAGATGCTTGCAATAAAAAATCTAATCAAAGTCATTACGGAATGATTAAAAGTAGTAATTTGTGTACGGAAATTATAGAATATTCTGATACAAATGAAACTGCTGTGTGTAATTTAGCAAGTATTTGTCTACCAAGTTATATCAAAGATAAAGAATTTAATTTTGATCTTCTTGGAGAAAAAGTACAAGAAATTGTTCATAATCTTAATAATATAATTGACATAAATGAATATCCTACTCCAGAATCTAAAAAATCAAACTTTAAACATCGCCCAGTTGGGATAGGTATTCAGGGTCTAGCAGATGTATTTATGATTCTTAAAATTCCTTATAATTCAAATAAAGCAAAAGAACTCAACAAAAATATTTTTGAATGTATGTATTTTAATGCATTATATATGTCAAATGAACTAGCAAAACATTCTGGTCCTTATCCTACATTTTATGGATCACCCGCAAGTAAAGGACTATTACAATTTGATCTATGGAATATAACCCCAACATTTTACAATAAAAACAAATGGGATTCTCTTAAAAACAGCATAGTTGAAAACGGACTTTATAATAGTCTTTTGATCGCGCCGATGCCGACTGCTTCTACTGCTCAAATTATGGGAAATAATGAGTCTTTCGAACCCTATACTAGTAATCTTTATACTCGGGCAGTACTTTCTGGAAATTATGTTATTATAAACAATCATCTCGTAAACGAACTTCGCGAAAGAGATTTATATTCTCCGGAAATTATAGAAAAAATTATGCTTAATAAAGGTTCTATTCAAAATTTAGAATTACCGGATGATATTAAAGATATATATAAAACTGCTTGGGAACTACCACAAAAATGTATAGTTGACATGTCAATTGAACGCGGTCCTTTTATTTGTCAAAGTCAGAGTTTAAATGTATTTGTACATCCTCCTCAGCCAAAAGTTATACATTCTATTCATTTTCATGGTTGGAAAAATGGTCTTAAAACTGGTACATACTATATTCGTACAAAGTCCGTATTAGAATCTCAGAATTTTAGCACTGAAGCAAAAAAAGATGTGAAAGAACCTAAAGAGTGCTTGATGTGTAGTGCATGATAATAATAATTAAAATTATAAGTAGTATTATAATTATATATTCAGTTTTCCTATCACATATGCATGTAAATTTTTTTAAATCTTTTATAAAATTTTTAGAAAAGTATTCAAAGTTTGGTGAATATTTTCCTAATCTTACATTTACTGTATCATGATAATCATGTGTCCATTTTATTAAAGTATCTCTATTCTTAAGTATCGATTCCCAGTTTATTAATTCATTTAATTTTCTAGCTTCTAAACTACACTTATCACATGGTAAAATATTAGCAAAATTCTTATAAAAAGATTTATAAACTTCGAAATCTTTTTTATTTGGATTTTCTGGATAAGCAAAAGCAACAGTATGAAAAGTTTTCCAAAAAAAAGGTCCCCAAAATTCTGGATTTATATTATTCTTTGACGAAATGTGTAAGTCCATTATTAGTAAATGCAATAAAATAATATAAAATAATAAAACATAAAAACCTATATAATGGACTATCCTTTAGACGATTCTTGGACTTTATATCTTCATTATAAAGATCTCGGAGAACTTTATAATGATAATTTAGAAAAATTACAAGATATCAATAATATTGAATATTTTTGGAGAACTATAAATAATATACCAAAAACATATGAACTATTTTCTGATGGATATAATGTTAAAAAAATAAAGAGAGTAAATGCTACGCCATGTGCATATTCTTTTTTTAGATCAAATGTAAACCCTTGTTGGGAAGATCCTTTGAATAGTAATGGTTTTGAATTTTCCATTAAAAGTGGTAAAAATTTTGAAAAATTTGAAAAAATTTGGATAAATAGTTTAGTAGAACTCATTTCAAATAAAAAAGAAATTTATAAATATATTACTGGAATTCGTGTTGTTGATGTGACAAAGTTTACAAGTGTTCTTTACAGACTAGAATTTTGGGTTACAGACGAAAAACACAAAGATGAAATTGAAAAAAGTATAATAGAAGATTTTGAAATCACATTTAAACTTTCTTATAGATCTCATAAAAATATGAAAGAAAATTAAAATAATATTTTCCAAATAATTAAGCATCAATAGTAAATACCGATAACTTATTTTTACCACTTCCAACTTCTATACCATTTACACGGCGAATACGAGAGTCTTTAAAACAATAATAAAAAATATCCTTCTTATGGAGCAATAATTGCTTTGAAAGAGTTTTAACAGAAAGTTTCTTACCTCTATTATCATTAAGTAGTACAAATACGGGATTCATTTTTAATTGATACTCCATTTTTTCTTTAAATAATTATATTTTTATATAAATAAATAATAATGGATTTTGGTAAAAAAGGCGATGCAAAGAAAGCTATGAAGCTTAAGTGGAAAGAAGGTATTTCTCTAAAAGAAGCTTGGAAAAGAGTTCAAAAGAAAACTTCTAAAAAGGATAAAAAGGATAAAAAGCTTTCTCCAAAGAAAAAGAAATCCTTATCAAATGCAAAAAAGGCTATGAAGCTTAAGTGGAAAGAAGACATTTCTTTAAAAGAAGCTTGGAAAAGAGTAAAAGACTCCAAAAAGTCGCGCTTTGGAGACACTGTTTGTCCACAGGGTTATGAACCAAATAAAAAATGGACAGGTAAGAGAGGTCAACAATTATGTGTTAAAGAATGTGGTTTTTATCAAATGAGAGATCCTGAGACAAATAGATGTAGAAATATGCAAATGGTTAAAACAAGCAATGGTGAAAAAAAGATATTAGAGGTACCAGAAGGATATGAGTTCAATGAAGAAACTGGGAGACTGCGTAAAAAATGTCTTCCTGGGCAGTATCGCGATCGTACAAGTAATAGATGTAAAAAGTATCCAGCTGGTTCGGCGACCGCGAGGATGTTTAAGACGGTTCCTCCTGGTATGGAAATTAATGAAGAAACTGGTCACCTAAGAAAGATTTGCGATCCTGGTTATTATCGCGACCCATTTACCGGTCGTTGCAGAAAAATTAAAACTGATTTAGAGCCTCTTATAGCTCCTCCTTTTGGCGGAGCCACACTTATGGATTTTGGTGGTAGATATCGTGGAGCAAAACACCGCGGTAGTTATTTTGGAAATTTACCTGCAAACACTGGAGGAACTGCATTTACTATGAAAAAAAATGCTCGTGGTCATCCACTTAGTAGTTTTGGTAAAAAATGTGGATTCGGATCTTGTGCATCATGTAATTTAAATTAAATTAATTATTTAAAAAAAAATATTTTGTATATTTTAAAATGGGATATAATAAGATGCGTATGGCTACGGTTTGTCCACCAGGGTTCAGACCAAATCCAAAATACAGAGGTAAGAGAGGTCAGAGACAGTGTCTCAAAGAGCGTACCTCACGCGACTCTAAGATAGAGCTTCAGCGCGTTGCTAAAGCAAATGATGTTTCTATCTACAAGCGTCGTAAGGATGGTATGGGTTTTACAAAGACCCCTTTAAGCATGAAGGCTCTTCGTAGCCGTCTTACAAGAATGAAGGTTTCTCATAATTTTGGCATGGCCACTGTCTGTCCACCGGGATACAGCCCAAATCCAAAATACGAACATAAAAGAGGTCAGAGACAGTGTCTCAAAAATAAGATGTCAAAAGCTACTCTAAAAGAGCTTCAGCGTTTAGCCAAAGATAACGAAGTTTCTATCTACAAGCGTCGCAAGGATGATCTTGGTTTCACCAAGACTCCTCTTTCTATTAAGAGTCTTAAGGCTCGTCTTACCAGAATGAAGGTAAAGTACTAAATTAACAAAAAATATAAAATATATAATATATTAAAAAAAAATATAAAGTTTTATAATATATTATATTATGATGGAGCCGATTTTAGACGAGGTTAATAATAGATTTGTTTTATATCCTATCAAGTGGAATGAAGTATGGGAAGCTTATAAAAAACATCAGCAAGCTTTTTGGACTGCAGAGGAAATAGATTTTTCAGCAGATATATCAGATTGGGAAAAGCTTAACGATGATGAAAAATATTTTATTTCACATATTCTATCCTTTTTTGCTGGATCTGACGGTATAGTATTTGAGAACATTTCTATAAATTTCATTGAAGAGATAAAGGTTCCTGAAATAAGAGCTTACTATGGGTGGCAAGCTGCTATGGAAACTATTCACTCAGAAACATATGCTTTGATGATAGATACATACATTAAAGACCCAGATAAAAAACATTCTATTTTAAATGGAATTAAAGAACTCTCCGGTGTAAAAAAAAAGGCAGATTGGGCTTGTAAATGGTTAAATAGTGATATATCTTTTACAAAAAGACTAGTAGCATTTACTATTGTAGAAGGTATATTTTTCGCAGGTTCTTTCTGTGCTATTTTTTGGCTTAAATATGTAAAAGGTCTAATGACAAAAGCACTTGGTAAAAGTAATGAATTAATTGCTCGAGATGAATCTTTACATACAGATTTTGGCGTTCTTCTTTATTCTTATATTAAAAATAGACTTACACCTGATACTATAAATGAAATGTTTAGAACGGCCGTTGAAATAGAAAAAGAATTTATATGTGAATCTTTTAACTGTAATCTAATAGGAATTAATGCAGATAAAATGAAATCATATATAGAATTTCAAGCTGACCGTTTGTTACAAAAACTTGGATATGAAAAGATTTACAGTAGCGAGTGTCCTTTTGAATTTATGGACACTATTTCATTAGACGGAAAGAGCAATTTTTTTGAACAAAGAGTTACGGACTACAATCGCCCAGAACAAATAACAGATAAAACATTAGAAATATTAGATGATTTTTAAATTACTTAAAGAAATAATAAGATTTTTAATAAAATGTCTGAAATTGAAACAGAAGAAACTTTTAGGATCAACACTGAAGATAAAGTTACCATTTCTGTAGAAGATGCTAAACTAATGTTATCTGTAATAGATGTAATTACAAAGAGGGGAGGTTTTATGCCAAGAGAATTTACAACAATTGGAAAAATCTACGATAAATTGAATAGTTTCGTAGAAAAAAAATAATATAAAATATTTATTGTATATTAAAAATGTCAATAACAAAAAACATTTTTAATATACAAAATAATGCACTAGATGTAGTTAGCGTTAGTAGTACAAATAGATTAGATATAAGTTTAAGTAATGAAAGAATATTTACAATAGAAGAATATGATGGTACAAGTCATTCACAATTAAAAGCGGTTAAATATACAGCTGTTCAGGGTGATAGTTCTGGTACAAATGCTGATTTTATAGGAAGAATATCTACTCTTAGTAATCATACTTTAGATTCTTTAGATAACATTAGTTTATCAACTCTAAATAATAATGACATATTACTTTATGATGGTACAAGTTGGAAAAATAATTCAATACCGTTTATACATGGTTTAGTCGCCAGTACAAGTGCATTAGCCTCCAGTACAAGTGCATTAGCCTCCAGTACAAGTGCATTAGCCTCCAGTACAAGTGCATTAGCCTCCAGTACAAGTGCATTAGCCTCCAGTACAAGTGCATTAG
>Ga0181410_1000739_pt1 | contig 14250 bp, 18 predicted proteins | sample 33SPOviralmetaG_FD_130112 | JGI IMG/M metagenome (GOLD analysis project Ga0181410, IMG submission 130112) | Marine viral communities from the oligotrophic San Pedro Time Series (SPOT) site, San Pedro Channel, CA, USA - 33 SPOT_SRF_2012-06-20 | ecosystem: Environmental > Aquatic > Marine > Strait...
GAAAGTGTTAAGAAAGAAGCTCTTGACATTGATTCCATTGACGTAACAGAAGATGTAAACGCTTTGATTGAAGGTGAAAACCTTTCAGAAGAGTTTACCGCAAAAGCAACTACAATCTTTGAAGCTGCCGTGAAGTCTAAACTCCGTAGTGAAGTCGAAAGACTTGACATTGAGAAGACACATGAAGTTGCAGAAGAAGTAGAAACTTTCAAAAATGAACTGACTGAAAAAGTTGATTCATATCTTGACTATGTTGTTAAAGAGTGGATGCAAGAGAACGAACTCGCTATTGATAGAGGGTTAAAAGGTGAAATTGCAGAAGACTTTATCACAGGACTGAAAGCGCTCTTTGAAGAACATTACATTGATGTTCCAGATGAGAAGTACGACATTCTTGAGGGTCAAGCTCAGAAGATTGAAGACCTTGAGGCAAAACTCAATGAAACAATCGAAAAGATGACTGACATGAACAAAGAAAAATCTTCACTTGTTCGTGAACAGGTAATCGCAAAAGTTTCAACAGACCTCGCTGATACTGAAAAGGAAAAGTTTGAGGGATTAGTTGAAGATGTTGAGTTTAACGGTGAAGAAGATTTCACTTCAAAACTTAACACCTTGAAGGAAAATTATTTTCCTAAGTCAGTTGCTACCCAAACCCTTGAGGAAGAAGTAGAAACTGAAAATCAAGAAGTTGACGTTAGTGGCGCTATGGCTGCGTATATGTCCGCTATCCAGAAGTCGAAACCCTATGGGGCGGAAGCTTTTAATATTGTGAAAAAGTAACTTTTAATAAATAATAATAATATAGAAAACATAGGAGAGAACTAAAATGTTCAATTCAGAGAACTTACAAGAAAAGTGGCAGCCAGTCCTTCAGCATCCAGATTTGCCTGAGATTGCTGATAACTATAAGCGTGCCGTCACTTCTGTTATCTTGGAAAATCAAGAAAAAGCACTAAAAGAAGATGCTGCCTTCCTTGGGGAGACAGTTCATGCCAACAATACTGCGTCTGCATCAAATTGGGATCCAATTTTGATTTCATTGGTAAGACGTGCTATGCCTAACCTAATCGCATATGATATTTGTGCAGTTCAACCAATGACTGGGCCAACTGGACTTATCTTTGCAATGAAATCAAGAATCAACTCTGCTGGTGGTGATGAAGCACTATTCGGTGAAGCAGATACAGATTTCTCTGGTGCTGGTACTCATGCTGGTACTAACCCTGCCGTACTTAACGATGGTTCGCCAGGAACATTCACTAGTGGTACTGGTGATACAACTGCAAACATGGAAGCACAAGGTGACTCCGCAGGCAACGCTTTCGCTCAAATGGCATTCACCATTGAGAAGGCGACTGTTACTGCAAAGACACGAGCTCTTAAAGCAGAATACACTATGGAACTTGCACAAGACCTTAAAGCAATTCACGGTCTTGACGCAGAAACAGAATTGTCAAACATTCTGTCTTCCGAAATCCTTGCTGAAATCAACCGTGAAGTTGTAAGGTCTATCTACAAGGCTGCAAAGCCAGGTGCTCAGACCGATACTACTAACGGTGGTATCTTCGATATGGACACTGACTCAAATGGTCGTTGGTCTGTTGAGAAGTTCAAGGGTCTTATGTTCCAAGTTGAGAGAGATGCTAACGTAATCGCTCAACAAACTCGTAGAGGAAAAGGTAATATCCTTATCTGTTCATCTGATGTTGCATCTGCACTTCAAATGGCTGGTGTATTGGATTACACTCCTGCTCTTAATAACAACTTGAATGTCGATGACGCTGGTAACACTTTTGCTGGTACATTGAATGGTCGTTATAAAGTGTACATTGACCCATACATGGCAAACGCTGCTGCAAAACAGTACTTTGTTGTGGGTTATAAAGGTACTTCACCTTACGATGCTGGTGTCTTCTACTGCCCATATGTTCCATTACAAATGGTTCGTGCGGTTGGTGAGAACACATTCCAACCTAAGATTGGTTTCAAAACAAGATACGGTCTTGCTCAGAACCCATTCTCAACTGCTACTGCTACTGATGTTACACTTGGTGCAAACGACAACGTGTACTATCGTAGAGTTCAAGTGGTCAACCTTATGTAATAATAAGAGTTGGGTCAACCAACCAAAAGGGAGAACTTCGGTTCTCCCTTTTTTTATTCTGTATAAATAGATGTATGGTACAGATAAACTCATTAAGCAGACAACCCACTGAATTCGACTACGCAGACCCAACTAAGTTTAAATTCAGTATCAATAAATTACCGTTAGTAGAATATTTTACTACTGCGGCCAACTTGCCAGGCATTAATCTTGGTGAGGCAATATTCCCAACTCCATTTAAATCAATCCCTATAATGGGTGATGACCTTACATATGAAAATCTAGAGATTTCATTTCTTGTAGATGAAAAACTTGCAAACTATACAGAAGTTCATAACTGGATGGTCGGTATTGGTTTTCCACAATCAAGAACACAGTTTGGTACATTAAAGACTGAGGGTACAGAAGTTGTACCATCACAAGGTAAGGAAGCTGGACAGGAAAGTATTTCTGGAATGTTTTCTGATGCAACACTTACAATTACATCTGCAAAGAATAATCCTATTGTAGAAGCAAGATTTCAAGACATCTATCCTGTTGCATTAAGTAGTCTTGCATATAATCAACAAGAAGGTGATATAACATACTTAACAGCAAACGTGACGTTTACATATAAAATATACACGTTACATACATTATAAATAGACTAGGATGAGGTTCAAACCCCTTGAACATCTATCATAGACCCAAACGGTCAATATATCTAACGCAAGGAAGATATGCAATCTCATCCCTTTGAATTGAAGGATACATTATGAACTTAGAAGAACTACAAGAGATGTCCGCCAAGGACTTAAAGATTGACGATACACAACTAGATATCGAATCTCTCAAGACCCCAGAACTCTATGGGAAATATTTAAAAATATTCATGCGTTGGAACTTGTTATTGAAACAGGTTGAATCCAAACACCGTATTCTTTACAGACAGAAGTGGGAATACTACGGTGGTAAAGCAGACCCAGATGTTTACAGAGAAAACCCCCTCGACTTAAAAATACTGAAACAGGATGTTCCAATTTATTTGGAAGGTGATAAGGAGTTGATTGAATCTCAGCACGCTGTGGAATACCACAAAGCAATGGTAGACCATGCAGAGAAGATGTGCAAGATGTTAAACAATCGTGGATTTCAAATAAAGAATGCGATTGATTGGAAGAGATTCATGGAAGGTTCGATTTGATAATCTCAAAAAAGAATGAAGTATATTTAAACGTAGAAACTGACAAAGGTATCGCAAGAGAACTTTCAGATTTTTTTACGTTTGAAGTGCCAGGCGCAAAGTTCATGCCACAGTACAGAAGTCGTATGTGGGATGGAAAGATACGTTTGTTTTCCATGCAAACTGGTGAAATATATTTTGGACTGTTATCCTACATTGAAGAATTTGCAAAACGCAATGAAATTGAAATTGAATATAAAGAAGGAGTAAAGAATGGAGATACAATCGAATCCGATGTTGTACGAGAATTTATTCAAAGAGTTAGACCAAGAGCAAGAGGAGCTGATATACAGGTTCGTGACTACCAGTTTGATGCAATACTTCATGCGATTAGAAATGATAGGTGTCTTCTTCTTAGTCCTACTGCTTCGGGCAAATCATTAATCATTTACATTCTGTCTGTTTGGTATGCAATGAAGACAGAACAGAATATTCTTATCCTTGTTCCCACAACATCTTTGGTAGAACAGATGCATAGTGATTTTATTGATTATGGATTTAACGAATCTATGATGCAAAAAATATATCAAGGATACTCAAAGAATATCACAAAACCCATTACAATATCCACATGGCAATCAGTTTACAAGATGCAAAAGAAATGGTTTGAACAGTTTGGTTGTATCATGGGTGATGAGGTACACATTTTTAAGTCAAAGTCATTAACAGGTATAATGAATAAGATGACCCTTTGTAAGTACCGTCATGGGTTCACAGGTACGCTTGACGGAACGCAAACACATAGGTTGGTACTAGAGGGTCTATTTGGTTCAGTAAACAAAGTAACGACAACTAAAGAACTCATGGACAGTGATACACTCGCAAAACTAAAGGTCGAATGTATTGTTCTTCGTTATCCAGATGCTGATTGTAAGTATATGAAAGACCTTTCTTATCAAGATGAGGTTGACCTAATTGTTCGTGATGAACGTAGAAATAAATTCATTATTGACTTGACAAAACACTTGACAGGTAATACATTAGTACTATTCCAATTTGTGGAAAAGCATGGAGATGTATTACATACGATGATGAAAGACTCCCTAAGTAACAGGAAGGTATTCTATGTTTATGGGGGTACTGACACCGCAACCAGAGAAGAGATTCGTGCAATTACAGAAAAGGAAACCGATGCAGTTATTGTCGCATCATATGGTACATTTAGTACTGGCATTAATATTCGTAATTTGCACAACATCGTGTTCTCTTCACCCTCCAAAAGTAGAATTAGAGTCTTGCAATCCGTTGGTCGTGCATTGCGACTTGGTGACAATAAAGACTCAGCTCGATTGGTAGATATTGCAGATGACTTTACTCACAAAGGAAAACAAAACTTCACATTACGTCACTTTATGGAACGAATAAATATATACAATGAAGAAGAGTTTGATTATGATATTAAACAAATCTCTATAGATAAAGGATAAAGATGGAACATCAAACAAAAGTCTTAAAACTTTCTAATGGGGAAGAGATTATAACTGTGATTAGTTCTGCTGATAAGAGTAGACCTTATATAGAAGTCAAAAACCCATTACAAGTTAACTTATATCCAAAATCACTAGATGGTGGTTTTGTAGAAAGTATGGCGTTATCACGTTGGTTAACTGTAAGTGAAACTCAGATTGCAAACTTAAACAAAACCAGTATTGTTGCTATATCAGATGCATCAATTGGTCTTGCAAGATTCTACGAACATTGTGTAAAGAAGATGACGTTGAGTGATAATGGTCGTGTTTGGGATGAGCCTTCTGATGAAGACTTACAACGTATTGAACAAGAAGAATATGATAATCTTATTCCATTTCCAACCAAAGACACTATACATTAATTCATTCTCAAACCCTACATAGGGATAATACCGTCTTGTCAAGGGAAAGTCAAGACTTTTTTGAAAATAAATTGATATTAATTTACTTCTTGACAATCACCTTTGTATAAGGTATGATGTACTTAAATTATGGGAAAGACTCATGGCAATAAAACCAAAGAATAAACCACATTATGTAAATAATAAAGAATTCCTTCAAGCTATGGTGGAGTGGAAAGAGCGATGTAAAGTTGCTGCAAGTGAGGGTAAACCCCAACCACCCATTACAAACTATATTGGAGAATGTTTTTTAAAGATTGCAAACCATCTATCGTACAGACCAAATTTCATCAATTACACATATAGAGATGAAATGATATCTGACGGTATTGAAAACTGTTTGCAATATGTACACAACTTCAACCCAGAGAAATCAAACAATCCATTTGCTTATTTTACACAGATAATATATTATGCATTTCTTAGACGTATTCAAAAAGAAAAGAAACAGTCTCATGTGAAGAACAAGATTATCGAAAATATGACAGTAGACGAAAGTTTAATTGATGCAAATGATATGGGTAATCCATTCGTGGATTATTTACAAAAGAATTTTTTACCAGAAGAAGATGTTTACAAACCTAAGAAAAAAGCAATCAAACCAAAAGGATTAGAATTATTTTATAATGAAGATAGCACTGATAACTGATACACACTTTGGTGCTCGCAATGACAGTTTAGCCTTTAACGACCATTTCTACAAATTCTGGAGAGAGGAATTCTTTCCGTATTTGGATAAACATGGTATTGATACGGTTATACACTTGGGCGATGTTATGGATAGACGTAAGTTTATCTCATATAAGATTGCAAAAGACTTTCGTGAGCAGTTTATAATGCCTATCGTAGATAGAAATATTACGATGCATATGATTGTGGGAAACCACGATACTTACTACAGGAACACCAATGAGATTAACTCTCTCTTTGAATTACTTGGTGGGCCTGGAGATGAGAAATACCCCAACATTAAATGTTATGACCACCCATGTACTGAAGAGTTCGATGGTGTTGGTATTCATTTGTTACCTTGGATTAACGAGGGTAACTATGAATCTGTCATGAGAGGTATTCAAATGACTTATGCAGATATTTGTATGGGTCACCTAGAAGTAAATGGATTTGAAATGCACGCTGGACATTTTTGTGATGGTGGTTATCCTAAAGAGATGTTTAGAAAGTTCGACACGGTTTTCACTGGACACTTCCATAAGAAGTCAGATGATGGTCACATTTATTATCTTGGTAACACATACCAGATGACATGGAGTGACCACAACGAAACAAAAGGTTTTCATATCTTTGATACGGCAACCAGAGAACTTGAGTACATTCAAAATCCACATACAATCTTTGCAAAGATTTATTATGATGATTCCCAGACAGATTATTCTACAGTTGACGTAGAACAATATGAAGAAAAGTTTGTAAAACTTATTGTTGTAAACAAGAAAGATTTATATGGATTTGATAAGTTCCTTGATAGATTGCTTGCGGTTAAGACGCATGAGGTTAAGATTGTCGAGGACTTTTCAGAGTTAGATGCAGAGAATGTATCTGATGAGATTATTGAGAACGCACAGGATACTACAACCCTCTTAGAGAGGTACATAGATGAGTTAGAGGTTGATATTGATAAGAACCGATTGAAAAGTACAATGCGTACTTTGTATCTTGAAGCAAATGATTTGGAGTTATAATTGATTACATTTAAGTATGCAAGGTGGAAAAACTTTCTATCGACAGGTAACACGTTTACCGAAATACAACTAGATAGAAACCCATCAACTTTGATTATTGGTGAGAATGGTGCTGGTAAATCCACTATTCTTGATGCACTATGTTTTGGATTGTTTGGTAAACCGTTCAGACAAATCAGTAAGAACCAACTTATTAATACAGTCAATGGCCAAGGTACAGTTGTTGAAATAGAATTTGAAACACAGAATAAACAATGCAAAGTAGTTCGTGGGATTAAACCAAATACATTTGAGATTTGGGTAGATGGTAATATGATAAACCAAAGTGCAAACGCAAGGGATTATCAAAAGCACCTAGAACAACAAATCTTGAAGTTGAACTATCGTTCATTTACACAAGTCGTGATTCTAGGGTCATCGACATTTATTCCTTTTATGCAGTTGAAGTCACAGGCAAGAAGGGAAGTTGTAGAGGACATTCTTGACATTAAAATATTCTCGCTGATGAATTTAATTCTGAAAGGTAAGGTGAAATCTCTAAACACAGATATCAGTGAGAACAAATACCAAGCAGACCTACACAAAGAAAAGGTAGAGTTACAGGAGAAATACATTGAGGATATTGAACGGAATAAGGACACTCTTCTATCTCAAAAGACAACTCTTAGAGATGGTAATGAAGAGGAAGTGTTCACTCGCAACGCAGAGGTCAAAAGAATCACGGAAGAGAACCAGACCCTTTTAGATGCAATGTCTAGTGAAGATAAAGCCATAGAGAAAAGAGATAAACTAAAAGACATACAGTTCACGTTGAAAGACAAACAGGTTCGTCATGAACGTATGATAACATTCATGCAAGAGAATGATGACTGTCCTACTTGTGAACAATCTATTAGTGAAGACTTCAAAGCAAAGACTATATCACAAAGAACTGAACAGGTCAATGAACTTACTACAGGTCTACTTCAGATGAAGACTGAAATGGATAAGGCAAATGGTAAATTAAAAGAGTTCAAGGATATCGCAAAGGTTATCAATGACAATTCAATCAAACTTGCAAAACTCAACAGTGGTATTACTGAACTAGAAAAGTTCAATGCTACACTGATTGAAGAGATACGTCAAATAGAAAGTGGAGATGTTACGAAAACAGACTACGAAAAACTTGACAATCTCAAAAAAATGTGTTATAGTCTAGATTCAACCAAGTCAAAGTTAAAAGAAGATATGTTATATTATGATGTTGCAAAGAATCTATTACAGGACACTGGCATCAAGACTAAGATTATCAAACAATATCTTCCTATCATGAATAAGTTGATTAACACATATTTGTCTTCTATGGATTTCTTTGTCAACTTTAATATTGATGAGAACTTTAATGAAACAATCAAGTCACGCTTTCGTGATGTGTTTTCATACGCAAACTTTTCTGAAGGTGAGAAGATGCGTATTGACCTTGCATTACTCTTTACTTGGAGAGCTATTGCAAAGATGAAGAATTCAACGAATACTAATCTATTGATACTTGATGAGATATTCGATAGTTCGTTGGATGCAACAGGAACAGATGATTTCCTAAAGATTTTGAATACGTTTGATAAAGAGAATGTGTTCATCATTTCACACAAACAGGATATGTTGATTGACAAATTCAGAAGTGTGGTTAAATTTGAGAAAGTAAAAAACTTTAGTAAGGTAGCATAATATGAATCAGAGTGAACGGTTTTATGAATTATTAGAAGATATGAAGACAACTCATAACGCAAAGCGTCATGACTACGCAAGTACAGATGATGTGTTTGCAAACTTCAGAACTTGTGAGATGGCAGGCATTCCAGCATGGAAGGGATGTTGTGTTCGTATTGGAGACAAGTTTAGTCGTATCATGGGTTTCGCAAAGAAAGAAAAGTTAGAGGTCAAGGATGAGAGTATTAAGGATACTTTGATTGATATGGCAAACTATGCTTTGATTGCGTTAATTCTTTATGAGGAAGAAGATGGGAAAAAGAAGTAATTTTGAACGTGTTGAACGAGATTATTATCCAACACCATATCATGCATTTGAACCATTAATTCCACACCTACCACAGAAACCATTTACATTTTGTGAACCATGTGGTGGTGACGGTAGACTGATTGACCACATTGAGAAACATCTTGGTATATGTGACATGGCATCTGATATTGAACCTATGGATGACAGGGTATCTAAGAAAGATGCATTTGATATAGACCATGTAAGTTCGCAGTTAATCATAACTAATCCGCCTTGGGATAGAAAACTATTACATAGGATGATAGACCACTTTTCACCAATGAAACCAACATGGTTGTTATTTGATGCAGAATGGCCTAACACGATACAGAGTATTCCATATATGGAGAAGTGCAAAAAGATTGTAAGTATTGGTCGTGTTATGTGGTTTGGTGGTACAAGCGGTAAAGATTCATGTGCATGGTATCTCTTTCACGACACACCAAAAGTCACCCCTACAGAATATTGGGGTAGAACACCAAAAAAAGTTGCTAATTTAGAAAAGTTTTTGTAAAAACCTCTTGACATTTGTTATTAAAACAAGTATACTGTATAAGTAAGATGAGGTGATTCGGTATGGTAATTCATGTTTTTGGTATGACAGATGAACAGGTGCAAAGGGCATCTCGTATCTGGGATATCGACTTTGTGCATAGATGGCATGACCATCGTTCACATGGTGACATAGATTGGGATACTGACACTTTAATATTCGCTGGTCGAACTTCTGATGACAGAATATCTGATTGGAGTTGGCAAGACCAAGAATTAAATTGAAAAAAGTTCTAAAAACATCTTGACATTTGTTATTAGAACGTATATAATGTAATAGTAAAGTGAAAAAACGGAGAAATATATTATGGCACATGAACTTGAAATCGTAAATGGTGAAGCACAAATGGCGTATGTCGGTGATTTACCTTGGCATGGACTTGGTACTAAAGTTGAGGCAGACCTCACACCAGACCAATTCCAAAAGGTTGCTGGACTTGATTGGACAGTAGAGAAACAACCACTTGTTACATCAACAGGTGTAAAAATCAAAAACAAAGAAGCACTGGTTCGGTCTTCTGACAACTCTGTATTAGATGTTGTTGGTACAGGTTGGAATCCTGTGCAGAACTCAGAAGCGTTTGAATTCTTCCATGAGTATGTAATGGCTGGTGACATGGAAATGCACACCGCTGGTTCACTCAAGGATGGTCAGATGGTTTGGGCACTTGCAAAGTGTAAAGAATCATTTGAGTTATTCAACGGTGACGTTACAGAGAACTACTTCTTGTTCTCAAACCCACATCAGTTTGGTAAAGCGATTAACATTCGTATGACACCAATTCGTGTTGTGTGTAACAATACTCTAACATTGTCTCTTTCACAGAATGCAGATAAAATGGTAACGGTAAATCACCGTAAGGCATTTGACCCTGCTGAAGTAAAAGAACACATGGGTATTGCAAATGAGAAAATGCAAGAATACAAATCAATGGCTGCGTTTCTTGGTTCTAAGAAAGCAACAGGTGACAATGTAATTCAATACTTCAATGAAGTGTTTGGTTCGCCTGCAAAAGAGAAAGTGGAAGGTGTTCTACCGTTCACAACTCGTAACGCAAAACTTGCCCATGAAAACCTTGATGTTCAGCCTGGTGCTGAGTTCGCACAAGGAACATGGTGGACTGCATTTAACTCAGTCACTAACATGACTGACCACTTGCAAGGTCGTTCAAATGATGGACGTTTGGTTTCATCATGGTACGGACGTAACCGTAAGGTCAAGTTGAATGCACTTGATAAGGCACTTGAGTACGCTGAAGCTGCCTAAAAAAGAATTTGTGTGGGGGTTGAAATTTGGTTTTCAATCCCCATATAAATATAGACGTAAATGCGAATTATCGGTTTACGTTTATTAATCTTGCTTAATAAAGGAGATAAAAATGACTAACTTAAGCACACTTAGGAATGCCCTTCAGGCATTCGATTATAATCACATGACACCCTATGCCGTGGGCTTTGACAGACAGTTTGATAGACTGTTTGACTATGTAACCCATCAAGCAGAATCAACAGGGTATCCGCCTTATAATATCGAAAAATCAGATGAGTACAATTACACTATTGAAATGGCACTCGCTGGATTCGGTAAGGATGATATCGAAATTGAATTTGCTGAAGGTCTTCTTACTGTTAAATCAGTTAAGGAGAAACAGGAAAAGGAAACCCTTTATAAAGGTATTTCTCAAAGGAACTTCACTAGGAAGTTTACCCTTGCAGATGATATCGTTGTAAACGGTGCAAAACTCGATAATGGTATGCTTTCTATTGATTTAGAAAGAATCGTACCAGAAGAGAAAAAACCTCAAGTGATTAAAATCAAATAAACCCCTTGACAAATGGGTTCTTATTTGATATGATGTGAATACTCAATTAATAAAATATGGAGAAATTATGAGCTATAAAAAACTAAGCAAAAAGCAGAAGGTATTCAACCTTTTGTCAAAAGGTGAAAATGTAACGTGGAAGACTTTGAGAACAAGGTTTGACCTTACTTCACCAACTAAAATGATTGACACTTTGAAATCAGAAGGTAACTGTATCTATACTAATGACACTGCAAAAGGTGTTGCGTATAGAATGGGAACTCCTTCAAAGGAAATCATTGCCGCTGGTATTGCGTCTGTACTTGGTACAAAGTACGCATACTAAATGTAGCACCAGATGGGGGGTTCGCCCCCCATCTAACTTATAGGATGTAAATGTGAAAAAGATTGACTACAAATATTCAGAAGACGAAATTCTGAACGAGATGCAAGAGTACATTGACAGTACATATGCCTCTCACTACTCGCACAATAAATTTCAAGCAACAGAATTTATCATGGACAGTGGACATGGTGAAGGTTTCTGTATTGGGAATATTCTAAAATATTCACAACGATACGGAAAAAAAGATGGCAAGAACAGAAAAGACTTGCTAAAAGTGATTCATTATGGTATAATGGCACTACACAATCACGATATGATGGAGAAATAATATTATGAAACTTAGTAATGATACAAGGGAAGTACTGAAGAACTATGCGTCTATCAATGCGAACCTTTTAGTGACAACAGGAAACAGAATTGCAACAATGTCTCAAATGAAGAACATTGTATCTACTGCAACTGTGCCTGATACATTTGACAGTGACTTTGCAATCTATGACTTGAATGAGTTCTTGTCTGCATTGTCTCTATTCAATGACCCAGAACTCACGTTCAATGAACAGAGTGTTAGAATTGCACAAGGTAGTCAAGACTTGACTTACTTCTATTCTGACCCATCTGTTGTAACAACACCAAAGACAGAAATCAGTATGCCGTCTGTGGATGCAGAGTTTACTCTGACCAAAGATACATTCAATCAAGTAATGAAGGCTGCGGCAGTTCTTGGTGCTCCAGATATGGTTCTGGATATTGGTACTGATAGTATCATGGACTTGCGTGTAAGTGACCGTAAGAACGATACATCAAATAGTTTCAGTATTGAAGTTGGTGCAGAAAGTCCAGCAAAGGGTAAGAAGTTCTATTTCAAAGTAGAAAATCTTAAACTCTTATCTGGTGATTATGACGTACAGGTATCTGAAAAAGGTATCTCACGTTTTAAGAATGTTAGTAAGGATGTTGAATACTACATAGCACTAGAGACTGCTTAATATGGATGATATATTATGGGTAGAGAAGTATCGGCCTCAGACGATTGAGGAATGCATACTTCCAAGTGAACTTAAGCAGACATTTCAACAGTTCGTAGACAACGAAGAAATTCCAAACTTGTTACTTACAGGCACTGCTGGTGTTGGTAAGACTACAATTGCAAAAGCAATGTTGGAACAGATTGGTTGTACTTACATGATGATAAACGGTTCGGAAGAATCTGGTATTGATATGTTACGAACTAAAATTAAAAACTTTGCGAGTACTGTTTCTATGGATGGTAAACGCAAATACGTTATTCTGGATGAGGCAGATTATCTAAATCCACAATCCACACAGCCTGCGTTGCGTGGTTTTATTGAGGAGTTTAGTAGAAACTGTGGTTTCATTCTAACCTGTAACTTCAGAAATCGTATTATTGAACCATTGCACAGTCGGTGTTCTACAGTGGAGTTTCGTATTCCAAATGCAGAGAAACCACAACTTGCAATGGGTTTCATGAAACGTGTACAACACATTTTGGAGACTGAAAATGTTAAATCGGATGAAAGAGTTGTGGCAGAACTTATCAACAAATTTTTCCCAGATTGGAGAAGATGTCTCAACGAACTACAAAGATACTCTGCAACAGGTAATATTGATGCTGGAATCCTCGTCAATCTATCAGACACTTCTATCAAAGAACTTGTATCATTTATCAAGGATAAAGACTTCAAGAGTTGTAGAGAGTGGGTTGTTCATAATCTGGACAATGACCCTCATAGGATATATCGTAGGGTTTATGATAGTCTATCTGGTAATGTACCAGACAGCGCTATTCCTCACTGTGTTCTCATACTTGGGAATTATTCTTATAAGTCTGCCTTTGTTGCTGACCAAGAAATTAATCTCTTGGCTTGTCTCACGGAGATGATGATAGAAGTTCCTTTCAAATGAGTTACGAACTAAAGGAATATTTAAAGACTATCAACAAGACAAAAGAAAACCTTATGGAAGGTGAAGATGAAATGTGGGAAAAGAAGTATCCTGCTTTCATCATCAACAAATGTCTTGCTCCTACAGGTATGAAAGAATGTCTTCTTGTTAATGAGTTGAATGAACTTCACCACCTTGATAACAAACTACAATATGACTTTTTACTAAATAGTTTAAGGAGTATGAATCGATATGCTCCTTGGATGAAGGCGAAGAAGTCTAAAAACTTAGAGTATGTAAAAGAATATTTCGGATACAGTAACGAGAAGGCCAAGGCCGCTCTGGATGTTTTAGATGATGAACAAATCGCCCTTATAAAAAGTAAATTGAATAAAGGTGGAAGAAAATGAATGAAACATCGTGGAGTCCAGAGGAGATGTTGGAAGTCCGTCTGAATGAACCAGACGATTTCCTCAAGGTTAGAGAAACCTTGTCTCGTATTGGAGTTGCTTCTCGCAAAGATAAAACACTCTTTCAGTCTTGCCATATCTTGCATAAGCAAGGTAAATATTACATTGTACATTTCAAAGAATTATTTGCATTAGACGGCAAGGATACAAACTTGTCTGAAAATGATATTGCAAGAAGGAATACAATCACTAATCTTTTAACAGATTGGGGATTGGTAGATGTTGTGGGAACATCAAA
>Ga0181410_1000746_pt1 | contig 14201 bp, 18 predicted proteins | sample 33SPOviralmetaG_FD_130112 | JGI IMG/M metagenome (GOLD analysis project Ga0181410, IMG submission 130112) | Marine viral communities from the oligotrophic San Pedro Time Series (SPOT) site, San Pedro Channel, CA, USA - 33 SPOT_SRF_2012-06-20 | ecosystem: Environmental > Aquatic > Marine > Strait...
ATATCCAAAAATAACATCTAAAATAGATGAACTTGAAAAGCGTATCAAACATCTTGAGGGGAAAAGATAATGCCAAGAAAAAAACCTGATGAATTAGATGCAACACCAGTTGCAGAAACTAAACCAGATGCAGTTGTAGTTGCTACACAAGATAGCACAACACGCAAAGTAAAACTAGACCTAGAAGTAGACACAAGTGTAAAAGATATGGGTCCTAATCCTTATGCTAAAATTATACATATGGCAAAAGCAGTAGACGCATGGAGAATCTTTCCACGCTTGTTCTTAACTGTATACATTATACTTCTTTACAAATGTGTTATATGGTATATGAACTTACCAGATCCAACAATGGAACAATCAGGCTTAATTAGTATCGTAGTTGGTGCTGGTGCGGCATGGTTCGGATTGTATACCGGAACTAGCAAGAAGTAACACCTAAGTAAATAAGTAATAGTATGGACTATTATTCTACTTTAGGTGTACCTAAAACCGCTTCCGACAAAGAACTTAAATCAGCATACAAGAAATTAAGTATGCAACATCATCCTGATCGTACAGGTGGTGATGATTCTAAATTCAAAGAAATTAACGAAGCATACTCAACTCTTAAAGATCCTCAAAAAAGACAAGCATACGACAATCCGCAACCACAAGGATTTGCACAAGGGTTTGGAGCAAATGGGTTTGAAGGAATGAATACAAACTTTGAAGACTTATTTTCAAACTTTGGGTTCAATATGCAAGGAAGACAACAACAACGCAATCCTGATATTACAATAGCCGCACGTATTACACTTGAAGAAGCGTATACTGGAAAGCAAATGATTGCAAGTTATAGATTACGTACAGGAAAAGAAGAAGTAGTTGAAATTAAAATACCTGCTGGCGCACATAGTGGAAATACTATACGCTATCAAGGGTTTGGTGAAGGAGGAATGGCAGGTCCTAGAGGAAATTTAAATGTAAGAATTGAAGTAGTACCACACTCTTTCTTTGCTGTAGACGGAGTTAATTTACATTGTAAAACAAATACAAATGTTTTTGACTTTATAATTGGGGGTAGCACAACAATTGATACAGTAGACGGTGGGAAAGTTAAAGTAAGTATACCGCCCGGAACAAGTCCAGGAACTAAATTTAGTATACATGGGTACGGAATGCCAGATTTGCGTTCAGGACGTAGAGGAAATTTATATGTAACTATAAATGGAAATGTACCAAAAAATCTGTCTCAAGATGAGGTGATCACGCTTCAAAAAATGCGTAAGAGATTGGACAAAAAAAGTGTTGACTAGAATAGATAATACTGCTATAATATAGAGAAGAATTAACAAGGAATAGAAAATAATGGTTGAACCAAGTGAAACATTACAATTAGTATTTGACAAAGCAATTAAAGATGCTCGCCAACTCAAGCATGAGTATGTAACTGTAGAACATCTACTTTTTGCAATGATGTGTGAAGAAAACTTCTTTAAAACATTAAAAGGTTTTGGTGCAGATGTTGACTATCTTAAATCTAATTTAGAGCATCATTTAAAAAAGAATTGTGATGAACTAATAGTTGAAGCAGAAAAATTTAAACCTAAAAAAACACAAACTGTAGAACGTATTTTGAATCGGGCGTTTACACAAGTATTGTTTAGTGGACGTAGTCATATTGAACTTACTGATGTCCTTATTAGCATTATGGCTGAAGAAAAGTGTGTTAGTAAATATTATATTGAGCAAGCAAACATTAGTAAAACTGCTTTCAGTGATTATATTAATAGTGAATATGATGATATAGACGACGAAGCAATGAGCAGTGAAGCACAGCGAGCATTACGTGCATTTACAACCAATCTAAACGAAGAAGTTAAAAAAGAACGTGTAGATCCTGTTATCGGTCGAGGCGAAGAACTTGAGAGTATTGCACTTGCACTAGGACGCAGAAGTAAAAATAATGTGTTACTTGTAGGTGATCCAGGTGTTGGTAAGACTGCTATTGCTGAAGGTATGGCATTTAATATTGTGTCTGGAAATGTTCCTGAGTTTCTTAAAGAATACGAAGTATATAATTTAGATATCGGTAGTATGCTTGCAGGTAGTAAATACCGCGGAGACTTTGAAGAAAGATTCAAACTTGTATTATCAGCACTAAAGAAAAAAGGCAAAACAATTATGTTTGTTGACGAAGCACACATGATGAACGGTGCTGGTGCTGGCGGTGCAAACAGTAGTAATGATTTAGCAAATATGCTAAAGCCTGCTCTTACAAAAGGCGACTTAAAAGTTGTTGCGTCAACTACTTGGGAAGAATATCGTAAGTTTTTTGAAAGTGATCGTGCATTAATGCGTAGGTTCCAACGTGTAACAGTTGACGAGCCTAGTGCAGAAGTAACAAATGATATTTTAGTTGGAATTAAGAAATATTACGAAGACTATCACAATACTAAAATTACACAAGATGCTATCGATGAAGCAATTAAATTAAGTATTAAGTATCAAACAGACAAGAAGTTGCCAGACAAAGCAATTGACTTACTTGATGTTGCATGTTCACGCTTTAACTTAAAAGAAACTAAAGGTGAAAAGATAGTAACAAGCGTAGAAGTACAATTTGAATTGGCTAAAATTATTAAGTTGCCTGAAGAACAAGTTGCTGAAAAAGAAACAGAGAACTTAGCACACTTAGAAGACAACCTTAAAAAGTCAGTATACGGGCAAGATAAGGCAATCGAAGGTATTGTTGATAAAATTCTTGTTGCACAAGCAGGACTTAAACCAGATAATAAACCAATTGGGTCATTTGTGTTTATGGGGCCAACCGGTGTTGGTAAAACAGAAACAGCAAAACAACTTGCACTACAACTTGGTGTAAAATTAGTACGTTTTGATATGTCAGAGTATCAAGAGAAACATGCTGTTGCTAAATTAATTGGTTCACCTCCGGGTTATGTAGGCTATGAAGATAGTGCAGGCTTATTAATTACTAAATTACAAGAACATCCTAATTGTGTATTGCTATTAGATGAGATTGAAAAAGCACACCCAGACGTTTCACAGATTCTACTACAAGTAATGGACAATGGTAAACTAATGGGCAGTAATGGTAAAGAGGCAGATGCACGTAATTGTGTATTGATCCTTACAACTAACTTAGGTGCTTCACAAGCAGAGAAAAATACTATTGGATTTGGCGGTGAATGGGAAAATACCTATGAAGATACTGAATTGAAAAAGTTCTTTGCACCTGAATTTAGAAATAGACTAGACGGCACAATTACTTTTGGCAAGTTATCAAAAGAGATTATGATGAAAATTGTTGGTAAGTTCCTTGTTGAACTTAAGAACATGGTTGTTACTAAAGGTATTACTATTAAAATTGACGATAAAGCACTTGATGTATTAGTTGATAAAGGCTTTGATCCTAAGATGGGAGCAAGACCATTACAACGTGTTATTGATAAAGAGATTAAACGTCCGCTATCAAGAGAAATGCTTTTTGGTTCACTAAAAGATGGTGGTAAAGTTACTATTAATATTAATAGCGATAACGATTTTATCTTAGATGTAACTGAGAAAGAAGCAGTTCTTGAAGAAGGTTAAGACTACTAAACTATTTTATGATCAGTATATGTATAGGTTGGTTATTCAACATAACCTAGGTATAATCTTTCGTGATAAAAATCTTGCCCATGCACGTGATGTACTAGATTCACTACAATTACAAATAGAAGAAGGTAAAGAACTGGAATGGCGCCGAAGTTATAGGTATACCGTTCCTGTTTCACCTGAAAGTTTTGCTACTGCACAATATCTATTAGCAGAGTTTACTGCACAAGGACATGATAATTATAAATTACGTTGTGAGCATCCTTTTATGTCTATATATAGTAATGATACAAATTGGCTTAATACTCTTATGCGTAAGAATCTTAGCATAGCAAGTTTTTCAGAACCTGATGTTAATGATATTAACGATCTTAAACCTAACATTATATTAACTGATGAAAATCCTATTAGTATGAAATACAAAGTTACTGTCGGTAACCAAGTATCTAGTGGGTTATCAACTTGGGTTACAGCAAACCCAGACAAATGTAAAGCCGGTTCTAAGTTTTTACAAGAAGTTAAAAATAATGGATATGTTAATGGAATGTACTTTTATGTACGAGACGAAAAGGTATTACAACTGGTTCAACTTATTATCGGTGGCAATATCAAGCGTGTCGACAAGTTTATCAACTCTGCGTTAAGTTGATAAATACAGTATGCCAAGTAATAGCGAAACAATTTTAACAACACAAACACATCCAGCGGATAGTACAACACAGACTGTCACGGGTGATAATTATAAAGGTGACGGTTACTACAGTCGTAGTGACGGTATCCACACTGTTCAGTACAGTTATACAGACCTACAGGGTACTATAACTATTCAAGGAACACTAGCAACAACTCCTACAGAAAGTGACTGGTTTGACGTACATACATACACAGAAACTAGTGCTACTAGCAGTAAAGTTGCTAATTTTACAGGTAATTATGTATGGATAAGAGCCAAACTAGTATATACTGCAGGTAGTGTAACTAGTATTGTGCTAAATCATTGAGGTAAAAGATGGAACATTTTATTAGAGTAGTAATGGAAAAACAAGACACTTTAGCAGAAGGGCTAAATGATGACGTATTTCCAGGTAGTGAAGTAATGGAAACAGAGCAAGGTGCTACTGTATTTAATATCCCATTACCGAAAGCACTATCAGAACAAGAATCAGAAGCGTTTGCAGACAAATTAGTTAATTACATGACTGAACAAGGTTATGATGATTTTGATATTGAATGTTCAATGGATGAAGAAGAAGAATTATATGACGAAGAAACTTTTGAAGATGACGATGACTTCTTTCATGAGTATGGCGAGATGTGGTACAATGATGATGACGATCCAATGGACGAAGCAGAGTATCAAGGACGTAAAGTTAAACTTGGTAAGCCTATGCAAGGTGATGTTAAGAAATTTAAAGTATATGTAAGAGATCCAAAAACTAAAAACATTAAAAAAGTAAACTTTGGACATGGTGGCTCAAGTGTTAAAGGTAAAGCAATGAGCATTAAAAAATCTAATCCTGCTAGACGCAGAAGTTTCAGAGCAAGACACAACTGTGACAATCCAGGACCACGTACAAAGGCACGTTACTGGAGTTGTCGTAAATGGTAGCCTATATAGATTTTATTAAAGAAGCATCTGATCTAAGACCTGCAGAAGTTAACAAGTATGCAGGAAGACCTGATGACAGAATTCCTGTCTTTTTAAATAAAGTTGCCCAAGGTGCTAAATTTCCTACTACTGATGGCAAAGAAGTTATAATAGACAAAAGCGAAGTAGAAAGATTAAAGAACGAAATATTAGTTCCTGGGTACAAAGGTGTTCCTAGTCTAAAAACTACAGACGGTACAGAAATTAAAATGTCTCAATTAGCCAAAACAGGAGAGTTTGGTGGAGTAGGACAAAGTAGAACAGGCGAACGTCAACTTGCAAACAGAGGAAATACACTTGAAGGTGTACTAGGTGCACTTGCTCTTGCAAGACTTACTGTAAGACCAAGCAGAAGAGTATCAGAAGTAGACTTAAAAAAAATTATTGCCGATTTTGGTAAGCAAGCAGGCACTCAAGGAGTAGGCGGAACTATTACAGTCAAGGCTCCAGAAGAACAATCAGAAACAACTGATACATTTTCATTAACTGTTAAACTTCCAGCAAAGAATTATGCTGACTTTGTTGATTATGACTTTATGATGGCTGATAAACAAATGGCCGGCTTCATTCGTAATGCAGTTGCATATGTAAATGATGCAGGTATTGTAGATCGTTATGCAAAAATGTTTGAATCTAACGGCAAAGCAGATAACGTAGGTGTTGTAGCAGACGGTGTAAGTGATATGACTGGACGTAAAACAGATATCTATATGACATACACTGATGAAAACGGTGAGAAACAAACTAAAAAGTTTGATCTAAGTTTAAAAGCAGGAACAACTAACCAATTCGGTCAAGCGGCAGTAGGTTCAGATACACCTACAAGCAAAAAGAAAGCACACAGTGAATACGGTTGGGCCGCATACAAGAAAATCTTCGGTGACTTTGGTATTGATATTAGTCCATCTGGTGATGCTTATGTAAACCAAGCAAAAAACATAGAAGAAGCAATAGATGTTGCATACAAAACAGCGTATATAGAATTTAACAAACAACTTAAAGGGTCAGACGAAGACAAAGAAAAGAAATGGTTAAGACAATTTATTAATAATATTAAACAACATGGTACATATAATGATCCGAATGTACAACTTGCCCAATTTGAGCAGTCAAAATATTTTGTTTTAGATTTTCAAAAACTGGATAGATTAATTGACGCAGACAAACTAGACCTTGATGTTACACTAGGATACACAAACAGTAAGGATGGTACGAAATGGCCGCGTATAGATTTTGTAAATACAAAGTCAGTAGAAAATGTTAAAGCCGGCACGGGCGGCAAAATATTCTTACGTATTAGAAGTAAGTATAGTCCTGCCAAAGTAACAAATCTAATTGAAAAAGGACCTTATTTGAAAGTTCTTACTACTGTAAGAAAAAATAAACCAGTAAAGGAAAATATTATGGATACAACAAAAGAATTTGGTCCTAACTACAACATAGTCGATGACTTACATGTTTATATGCGTAACGAAAGTGAAGTATATAGAAGACAATACTTTCCAATGCTATGCAAAATGCAAGAGCAATTATCAGCAGGTAAGAAAATTAGTGCAAAAGAAGTAATGATGCCTGTAATTAAATCTTGTATGGCTTCATACAACAAAAAGTTTAACCTTGCAAACGAATCAAGTGATATTATCACAGACGAAGATGTAAAAACACTAGTTAAAAAGATTTATACTGAAGAAATACCGTTAATTAAGAAGGGTGTTTATAAGTGAGACTAAGACAACTATACGAAGCACCTGCAAGAAAAGTAGTTGCAGTTATGCCCGGCGGATTTCATCCGTTTCATCCTGGTCACAAAAGTTTATATGACTGGGCTATTAAGCAATTTGGGCAAACAAACGTATATGTTGCCGCTACAAACGACACAAGCACAAGACCTTTTCCTTTTGATGTAAAGAAACAACTAGCAAGTTTTGCTGGTGTTCCTCCAACTAATTTTATACAAGTTAAATCCCCATTTAATCTAAACAGTTATACAGGGTTACTAGCAGACGGTACTGCACTTGTATTTGTACGTAGCGAAAAGGATCGTAACGAACAACCACAACCAGATAAAACTAAAAAAGATGGCACACCAGGTTATATAAAATCATGGACTGGTAAAGACATGGAAGATTATGTAAGTTCAGGTTACATGGCTTATGGTCCTACACAAGAGTTTCAGTTTAGTGGTGTAGATATTAAAAGTGCAAGCGAATTAAGAAATGCATGGCCTTCAATGGCTCCAGAAGATAAACGTAAAGCCGCTGAAGAAATGTATCCAGGCAAAGGTATAGAAGCCGCTAAGTTATTAGACAATGCATTAGGTAGCGAACAAGAAGAAAGTGTTAAGGAATGGGTAGGTCCTGCTCTTAAAGGCGGAAAGTATTCTTTTCAAATTGCTAAATGGCTATGGAATAACAAATGGGCTATTACATTCTTTGTAGGTGCATGGAAAACTATTGATTGGATGTCTGATGCTATTGATTTTGTTAAAAAGTATTTGGATAATCCTATAGTACGTGCTATGACAAAGTATGGTTTACCAGCAGTAGGTGTTGCTGTTGCACTATACGGTGGTAAAAAACTATATGACGAACTAGTACAAATAAAAAATGAACGCGAACTAGATAAAATGGTTAGAAGTTTTAAACCAGATCAAAAAGAATTAGCAGATATTGAAAAAGAACTAGAAGCCGCAATAGCAGATGAAGGTGTAAATGAATTAAACTTATTCAAACGCTCAGACAATGGCAGTATCAAAGAACAAGATCCAAATAAAATGAAAGTGTTGGATTGGATTGCAGATAGAGTAGATGGTAAAGAACATTTTTTAAGTTTTTATAGAAAAGGTGCCGCATGGAGTGGTAGACTATTGTTTATCAAACCAGATGCCGCTAAACAGTTTAGACAAAAAGTTGAAAACAATCCAGAACATGCAGATAGAATTAAAAAAGCATTAACAAGTATAGAAACAACATCTAAACTATTCACTAATTTAAAGATTGATCACCAAGTAAGACGAGCAAATTAATTATGGATATTGCAACTTTACAAAGACTTGCAGGTATACATGAGTATAAAGGCTATACTGAATACACACTAGAGGATATGAGTCAAACTGCTAGTGATCTAAAGAAAAAAGAAAAGAAATTAGGACTAAAGCCTGGCGATAAAGATTGGTTTAAGTTATGGTTCAGCCTACCTTACATGTCAGGTGCACCAAAAGGATTTAGAGGACGCAAATGAAGTTTAAAAGTATAAAAGATATTGAAAACTTTGTTCCTAAAAAAGGAAGTTTCAAACACACACTACGTAAGATTGAAGAAGATGGGCGTATTGTAAAAGGTGTTAACACTACAGCAGATGTAGGTACTGATGAAATTAAAGTACAAGCCGCAAAGTTTGGTAATACTGTAGACAAAGACGGAAGACCACCTACTTTAAGTAAAAAAGTAAGAGGATCTAGCACTAATGTACTGTTTAATTTAAAAGAACATGTAGAATCGGTTGACAAAACCGATGATGATGTGTTACAATACAGTATGTTAGAGGCAAAATTAGACGCAGTTGGGCAAACAAGCGAAATATACGTAGACATGGACGGTGTACTTGCAGACTTCTTTGGCGAGTGGGCTAAAGTAATGAAAGTAGATCATTATTCAAAAATAGATAATGTTGATATAAATGTTGCATTACAAAAAATACGTGATACTGATGACTTTTGGTTAAAGTTGCCAATGCTTCCACAAGCAAAACAACTGTTAGAACTAATTAAAAAAGTAAAAGGGTCGTATAATATTTGTAGTTCACCATTAGCAGATGATCCTAACTCAGAACCACACAAACGTGAATGGATTAAAAAGAATTTATCATTCTTTCCACCTAAAGAAGTTATTATTACAAGTAATAAACCAAAGTATGCTACACAACAAGACGGCACACCTAATATACTAATTGATGACTTTGGTAAAAATGTAAATGCTTGGGAAGCCGCAGGTGGTGAAGGTTTTAAATATAAAGATCATAAGTTTGAGCGTACAGCAAAAGAACTGCAACAGCATATGAACGAACCTGCAACTGAAGGTAAACACATACCTAATCCAAAGAATGCGTTTATTACAAAAGCAGATACTGCATACGACTTTGTTAAATTAGGTACTAATCTTGCAAATTTAAAAGCAATGCCAACAGGTAGTTCTAATGTTGATGAGCCAGATATTATGATTGCTCCATATGCAGGTAGAAAAGAAATGAAGTACTTGCAAAAAGAATTAAGACGTCTTGGATACAAAACGCAAGATGCAGATGGTTATCAAGATGCACACTATGATGATAAACCAACAGGCGGTAAAGCACCTCCACAAATAAAAAACGAAGGTAGACTAGGTAAACTAAAACTTAGTAAACTACGTCCAGTACAAAAGAAGCGTAAGTTTAGCAAATTGTTTAATCAACTAAAGCGTATAGGTGAAGATACTATGTCGCCTATTACAGTTGACAAACACGGACATATTGTAAACGGACATCATCGTTACGATGCTCTACGTTTAATGGGTGAAGAGTATGCAACTGTAAGAATGTTAGATGTACACGTTAGTGAAACATTAGATGAAAACTTTGCCGACGGTAAAAAAAAGGGCAAAAGTAAACCAGGTAGAGTAAAAAAGTCTGGTGCTAGTTGCAATGGATCAGTAACATCATTACGCACAAAAGCAAAAAAGTATAGCGGCGAAAAGGCTAAAATGTATCATTGGTGTGCCAATATGAAGTCCGGTCGCAAGAAATCAAAGTAAATATAGCAAAGGAGCACCGATGCTAGAATACTTTTTATTACCTAATCTTACAATAGATAAACAGTTTTTTACAAACAAAGTTATAAAACAAAGTGAATCTTGGGGACATTTTGGAACCGGACGCTTTAAGTTTTACTCTGGAATGCCTGATGATGAAACGTTAGACTATCTTGATAATACTTTTAAAAATGCAGGCGATATTGTTAGCAAAATACTCTTTAATAAAGTAAAGGCTAATAATATTATAGGTCCTCATACCGATTACGGTCGTGGGTGTACAATTAATATTCCTATTTGTGGCGATTTTGAAAATAGTAGTTTAGATTCTTACGAGTTGTCTGGTCCCGTAACTGTTGTTAGTCCTGATGAAGATATAGAAGAACAAGAAGAAAGTAGATTCTATCCACACAGCGAAATAGATGCACAAATTAATTATACTGTACCTATTTGTTTTGATACTAGAGTACCGCATGGAGTAACTAATCAAACTAAAGAAGATAGATTTATATTAGGTATTACATTCCATGATAAGTTTGACGTGAAAAATATTAAAGAAATGTATGAAAACGGAGAATTATTAGTATGATAATTAACGGAGTATATACACAACCTAATGCTTACGAAAACGGACTATGGGTAACTTTAATGTGTCCGCATAAATACACTGTAGAGACTAAATTAATTGTTGAAGACTCCAATAGTACTCAACAACGTAAACAAGTAGGCATATTTGCGCCTATAACGGAGAATACAAATGAAGGCTAAAGAGTTTATGAAAGAAACTACGTCAGCAGGCGGAGTAGCGGCTGTGGCAATGCCGTTGGGTGCTGTACAAAAGCGTAACCCTAAAAAGAAAAACAAAACTACAAAAGAAAGTGGATTACAATACTATACTGGTGTTAAAAAGCATGGTAAAGAGTATATGAAAAAAGCGGCACAAGCAGGTCGTGACGGTGCTAGTCAAGAAGAATTAGGTCGTTTAAAAGACAAATATAGTAAAGCCACTAAGAAAGAAAGTAGATAAATACTACTGTAATTCGGAGCAAGAACAATGAATAAGAAAGACTTAACAGAAGGCCTAGCAGAACTAGCAGGTGTAGCAGAACGTGACCATGAAGTACAAATGGCTCGTGCAGATTTATATAAAATAGCAAAGTATGCAATTAAACTACACGAAATGTTAAAAAGTGTTTCAGAAGCAGAAGGCATTGAAGGTTGGAAACAATCAAAAATTACTAAAGCCGCAGACTATATGGGGTCAGTATATCATGCTATGGATTATGACAACAAGTTTGAAGGTGTAGAAGTAACCGAATCACAAAGAGATACACACTGTTCAGACAAGTGTTGTGGTGCAGATGTTAAAAGAGAAGATTGTACATGTGCTCCAACTTGTAAACATTGTAACTGTAACGATACTAGTATTCCAGAAGGCAAATCACCACATAAAAAAGGTACTGCAAAGTACAAAAAGCATATGGCGGCAAAACATGCTAATATGGCTGAAGGTCCGTTTAAAGGCATCGGCAAACAGATGATGAAAAGAAAACTTGACAAACAATATAAAAAATCAGACCTTGCAAATTTCGATAAGTCAGGAATAGACACAAGCGGAAAGACGCCTGATGAGATTGGGCAAATGAAGTCAGATTACTATCATGACCATATGGACAAGGCGGCTAGAGCAAAAAAAGCCAGCAACCGTTTATCAAGAAAGAACGAATCTTACAAAGAATACCTTGCTAACAGATTAAACGAAGCAGTAGCAGAACTAGAAGAAACTGCTAGTACATGTCCTGAATGTGGTAATCTAAAAGCCACAGAAGATCAATTTGACGAAGCCAAACAACGCTTAGATCCAAAATGTTGGAAGGGTAAAAAGATTGGAAGCCCTAAAACTAAGATGAAGGGCGGAGTTAGAGTCAACAACTGCGTACCAGCATAACCAATAATCAAACAAAACACTTGACAATCGCCTAAATACACTGTATAATAATAGCAATTATACATTTTACTAGGAGGTAAATTATGAGTTCACGTACCTACGGTGCTGAAGAAAAAGCAAAACTAGAACGTCTTGTTAATGAAGGTGTTACAGTATTGCAAGAAGTAGAAGATTTAAACGCTGGCCTAAAAGAAACAGTTAAGGCTGTTGCAGAAGAATTAGATATTAAACCAAGTCTTATTAATAAAGCAATTAAAATTGCACAAAAGGGCGAATGGCATAAAGTTGCAGATGAGTTTGATGATTTAGAAACCCTTGTTGCTACAGTTGGACGAGACAAATTGTAGTGCAGAAAATTAAAGACTTCTGGATCAATAGTTACAAAAGTGATCATATAGCATTTTATTTTGAATTAGTTAGTTTTATTTTTACAGTTGGTGCAAGTTTGACTTTGGCATTAACTGCAAGAGATCCTAACATGTTAATTGTATACCCAGCATTTTTTGTTGGTAGTACTACACAATGCTATGCATCGTATCGAAGAGGCGCGGCCTGGGTAATGTTATTAACAGGCTGGTTTGTATGTGTTAATGTATTTGGATATGGAGTTGCGGCACTATGGTGGTAAAACCTTATCAACCATTAGCATGGTTTAGTACTGCTTGTTTATTAGTAGCGGCAACTATGGCCGCATTTAATTTATATCCTTACTATATCTATGCATTTATTGCTAGTAATACTCTTTGGGTATTAATTGGATTACTTTGGAAAGAACGTAGTCTTGTTGTCCTTAACGCAGGACTTACAGTTATATATATTGTGGGATTATTATTTTGAAAATATTAGTTGCTGGTGATAGTTTTGCGGCCGAATGGCCTGGATATAATAGTTGGGTTAGACTATTAGCAAATAACTATGATGTAACTAATGTTGCTCAAGCAGGTTGTAGTGAGTATAAAATACTTAAACAAATACAAAATGCAAATTTAGACGATTACAAAGTAGTAATAGTTAGTCATACTAGTTTAAGTAGAGTACATACACCTAATCATCCTTTGCACAAACAAGGCTTACATAAAGACTGTGATTTATTATATAACGATATAGATAGACTTAGTCTGTTTAATCCTAGTTTATCAGCCGCAAAGGGATATTTTAAATATCATTATGACGATCATTATTACCAAACAATATATAGTTTACTAAGAAAAGAGATTAACAATTTACTAAGTGATAAAATTTATCTAAGTATGTCACATATAGAAGTAGCAAAACTTTTTATATACGAAGATAATCATTTAGACTTTAGTGAATTTTGGCAAGCACACAAAGGCTCAGAAAACCATTATAACATTACAGGCAACCAAAAAATATATGATATTGTTGTTGACAAAATCAACAAATTATGCTAATATAGTAATAATAAGAAACGCCCAAGAGGCATGAAGAAGGTCCGTTGGCCATAAGCAACGAGGAGAATATAATTGAGTTACGTAGACGCACTATTTGATCGCAGTTCTGATATTATTAGGACAGTCGAACGCAAAGATGGAAAAAGACATTTCCATGAATTTCAAGCGAAATATACATTTTATTACAAAGACCCTAGAGGCAAATACAAAAGTGTTTATGGAGATCCACTAACACGTATTGTATGTAAAAATACAAAAGACTTTCGTAAAGAAGTTGCTATTAACAAAGGCAAAGATTTATTTGAAAGTGACATTAATCCTATCTTCCAATGTTTAAGTGAGAACTATCTCAATCAAGATGCTCCTAAACTAAACATTGCATTCTTTGATATTGAGACTGACTTTGATCCAGAACGTGGCTTTGCTGATCCTAGTGATCCTTTTATGCCGATTACTTCTATAAGTGTTTACTTGCAATGGATGGAAACAATGGTGTGTCTTGCTGTTCCGCCTAAGACACTTACAATGGAAGAAGCAAAGAAAACACTTGAAGGTATTGAAAACGTAATGTTATTTGAAAAAGAAGGTGAAATGATTGACACTTTCTTAACACTAATTGAAGACGCTGATATTTTATCAGGTTGGAACAGTGAAGGTTATGATATCCCGTATACTGTAAACAGAACTAGCCGTGTACTAAGCAAAGATGACACTAGACGCTTTTGTTTGTGGGGTCAGTTGCCTAAAAAAAGAGAATATGAAAAGTTTGGTAAATCAGCTGTAACCTTTGACCTAATAGGTAGAGTACA
>Ga0181410_1000748_pt1 | contig 14181 bp, 16 predicted proteins | sample 33SPOviralmetaG_FD_130112 | JGI IMG/M metagenome (GOLD analysis project Ga0181410, IMG submission 130112) | Marine viral communities from the oligotrophic San Pedro Time Series (SPOT) site, San Pedro Channel, CA, USA - 33 SPOT_SRF_2012-06-20 | ecosystem: Environmental > Aquatic > Marine > Strait...
TAAAAAAGTTATGCCAAGACTAAAAAAATTAAATAAACCATTTGTTTTAATTATGCCTGTTTCCAAAATGAATACCGTTTATATGCGTGAAAATTTTATGAACGAATTACAAGTTATTATACCACCAAAAAGAATTAATTTTGACAAAATGGTAAATGGGGAAATTGTAGAAACAAAGGGAGCAAGTTTTGACTGTTACTATTATTGTTACAAAATGAACTTACCAAAAGATATGGTGTGGTTGCCTTATGAAAAACCTATTAAAAAAAAGAAGAAGGTAAAAATTAGGGTAAATAAAAAAATTGAAGTAGAACAATAAATAATTAATTAAATAAATATAATAATAAAAGAAATACATTTTTTATTGAGTTATGGTCTTCTCAAAATAAAATTGAAATGAGATGAGACTTATATGTAATAGTATACAACAACAACAAGAAGAAGCAACAAGCAACAATTATGTCTTTCGCCGAGCTTACAACAAAATATTCAAATGCTTCTGCGTCGTGGGAGATGCTATGGCCTCATATGACGACTACCGAGAAAATACAATATTACGAACGCGCTCGTGTAGTGTATAGTGTATTATCTTCTATGAGTTCCGAAGAATTTGAATCACGATATAAAGAGTCAGGTGAGGTGTGGGATCAATCTACTTATCATAAGCTTATGGAAAAATTAACTATGGAGGATAATGTAGCTCAGTTTCAATTAGAAGCATTTCAGAAGCAACTACAAAAAGAAGAAGAAGAGGAAGAAGAAGAAGAGGAAGAAGAAGAAGAGGAGGAGGAACGCGCATGGTGTGATGGGTTCTGTCGTAAATATTGTATTAATTCTAGCAATTGTGAGTGTTATTCGTGTTTACATACTGAGAATGGTGGATTACCTTGTTGCTGTGATGAGTGTAAATAATATGTGTGGAGAGAATATTAATAATTAATTAAATAATATTATAAAAACAAAAGTAACACATTTTTTAATTAATTCTCTCCATATTTATAAAAAAAATTGATTTCAGAAATACAAAACATACATAGACATACTATGAATAACAAAGCAGAAGAAAGAGAAAAAATTATTGATGCATCATTTGGTACTAAATATGATGGTGTTGTATATCATCTACAACAATACGTCAAAAATAAATTCATGGAAATTTATGAAGATGATTTTTATATTAAAACTGACGAAGATGTAGGGTATGCTTTTAACTCAACAGATATGGAGGGGTTTTATGCTATGAAAGATTATATGACAACTATTAATGCTCTAACCATATGTGATATTAACGAGATTCTAACAGCATATAAAGAAATTATGGAAGAATATGGCGATACATCAATCAAGAGTGATATTTATGATATGGTTAATGTAATTTTGTTTAATATTGCAAATAGTTTATCGGCGGAGTTGGGTCTTGAATAATAATTAAATAATATAAAAAATGACTTAAAGAAAAAAAAGAAAAACACTTTTTTATTTAAATAGTTTTTTAATTACTTTTTATCTTTTTTTTTTAAACGCGCAACAACATCTTTATCAAGACCTAATTTACCCTTTGATTTACGTGTTGCTTTTCTAACATCCATTAACGCCTCCTCTGCTAATCGTTGTGCTGATTTTTGATTCTTGCCACTCTTTGGCGTATTTCGTAAACCTTTTGTTGCTTTCTTAATATTACCTGATGTCGATAAACCTAATGCTTCTCTTATTTTTAAAATAGCATCCTCGGCCATAAATTGACCTTCACTTAATTTACCTTTATTTTCCATAATCATATCTACTAATTGAGCTTTATTTTTATTTCCAAATCCTTTTATTTTTAATACTTTAGCTCCACGTTTTAAATCCTCGCGAGACATTTTCATTAGTTCTTCTTTTGCTTTTTTAGTCATATATATTAATTAAACATTATTATCTGTGTCACTCTTTTCTTCTTCTTTTTTACTATTTTCCTCCTGTTCTCTCCGAAGGCGTTCTAGATGCTCTTCTGATAAAACTTGTCTGTCGCACTCAATACCACAAAACTTTATTCTATTACACCTGCTATTTTGTATCTCTTGGCAACACTTTAATAAAAAAGCTGTTATTACACCAATCAAAGCTAAGAACCCTGTTTCAGTTAATATATTATCTTCAAACATTAATATATTAATTTATTATTGTTTACCGCATAACTTGTAATTGTTTGCCAGGCATAATTTTAAGCATGCAAGTTGATTCAAGGAAGACCATAACATTACCATTTGTTGTAGTGTTGGAAGTATCGCCGACATTTTGGATAAGAATAGTCGAGTTGCTGCCCTGTAAATTGAGACCACTACGTGCGCGAAGCTGTTGAGAGCCTGGCAGATTAAGTTTTGTAGCAATTTGGCATCTGTTTTCAAGATACTCTACGAGTGACTGAGATTGTGTGTTATCAACCTCAAAGGCCTCCTTTAACAGCTCGTAACTCTGTGCGCCGAGTTTAGAATCAAAAGAAGGAAAGCGAATAGAGTTAATCGATATAGAAACAGAAGGCAGACTGGTAATGTTTGTTGCGCCTTCTGATGGAAGATTAGCGGCTGGTACCTCAAAGTTAAGGGCTCTGTTAAGGTGTTTCGCACCGCCGTGAACTGCTGGATAATCAAGAACACCTGCGACAGCAAGTCCTTCGGCAAGCGTGGGATTGTATCCTTTCACTACAACTGGAGGATGTGCGTCATTAAAACCAGCTTTACGGAATGCTACAATTATTTTATCTAACGAAGAAGCGGCCGAAGAAACACGAGTAGATCCATCATAAGTATCCGAGAAACCCTGATAATCACAGAACATAGCATCAAGTCCATCTTCCGAGTTCAGACGAGTAGAAATAACTTGGTCGAACACACCATCATCGATGCTGTAAGCTGAAACAAGAAGACGATAATTATCAAGAGTGTATGTAGGTTGAGTAGAACCTGCCGCCAAAGCAGTCTCCAAAGCATTTTGGCCTGGTTTCATAGCAGAAACTACTGTTGCGTCTCCACTTAAAAATATAGTTACATCTACACTTGGCACAATACTAAGTGGAAAGAGATTTGGTTGTAGGGTGCGGAAGAAGGGGCCTAAATCAATAGAAAAATATTGAGTGTTTGCGTTTTTGCTGTATGTTTCAGAAACGTTGTTAGCAATTGCTACACCTGTTTGGCCCGAGGTCAGTCTAAAATACTCACTATGAGATAAAACAGGATCTTCCTCAATTACACGCATGTTATCGAGGCACTGTTGTAAAACTGCGTGTTGCGCCACACCGGAAGTAATTGAAACGCCGCCCATGTCAATCGAAATACGATCCACGATTGATTTAGCAGAAGAAAGACGACCATTTGCGGTAGTTCCACTTGCTGTGTTTAAACAAAACAAAAGACGAGTTTTTTCCATATGTAAATTGGCGTTGGATGGAAGACGAAACTGCATTTGACGATGCGCCGACAGAGTTCCACTTGCGGCAGGCTCTACAAGGAAGTTCTGATGCGAAACATTCGAGTAGCTTCGCGAGAAAAACGAGGCATATGAAGGGTATGAGCTCATATTATAAATTACTTATATATTATAATTTATTGACTAAAATATATAATTTACCTAATACCTGTTTGAAACATAGCATTATTTAATCCATTATTTTCAATATTTGTATTCTCCGGTTGCCCTACACCTCGTGAGTATACACTATAGTTAATAGTCATATCCAAGAACAGATTGCCTAATGTTGTTTGATCCTTATCAATCGCCGGTAGAGATCGCCCATGTTGATCTACGCACTGGAAAAATAGCTGGCTGATATTCCGGTTATCCGTCATAATACTATATGGTGTGGATGTATCGCCTAAGAATTCTACTTCTTCTAAACCTACTTTTATTTTTGCTAATGTAGTTGATTGGATGATGTGAGTATCAGTAGTCGTACCTTCGCCTAATCTATAATTCTCACTTTCAAGATTCTCTAAAACCTCACTACATCTCAGAAATACATAAGGTATGGTAGCGTCCTGCATTTGATAATACCCTTTTATTTGCCACGTATTCGCCACTTTGCCTGGTGCTACACTTAAACTCTCTGTTGTAAAAGCTGGTAAAGATGCGTCTGCTTGTGTAACACGTTTTGCGCCTAAAAGGGCATAACTATCATTATAATCTCCATCTGCTCCTGTATTTTTTCCTGAATTATAATTACGGCATTGAAATTTTATGTCACTAATAGCGCTATTATTCTGTGGAGTCAATACAAAATCCAAAATGCCCGTGCCGTTTTGATTTACTCTTCTGTCAGTCGTAGGGAGTATTGTGCCTACTGATGATAGTGATTGTCCGTCAATTGTTGCAAATGCTCGTTTTACTTCATTGGCGACTGCTGTTGATAATTCTTCTCCTAAACGATAATCACCTGGCGGAATAGTACAAGTTTTATAAATTTTGTCTCCACTTGCTGGCGTAACTTCCATAAAAAAAGTATTATTTGTTTGATTCACTTTATAGAAATTACGATACATATGAAAATCAATTAAACTTATTTTACCATATTGGTTTAATCCACTTTGTAATGGAATATTATTTAAACATGCGCGAAATTTATTTATACCATCATCTACATTAGAGAGATTACCTGAGGGCTGTGTCGATAAAAATATGTTTTTTGAACTTAACAGAACAGACATTTAATATAATACTTTATTATTTTATTCTTTTACTTTTTCTAATTTAACGTTGCCTTGTAACATATTATAATCCGTAAATGATCCAACTGGTTTAATATGCGGGTTCTCCTTTTCAATATCCTTAAAGTGCGTGTTTGCTACATCGTATGATTGAAATAGTTTATGTTCGTTGTCCTCTGCGTATTTCTTTGCCTTCTCCGGCTCTTTCACACAATAATAAGCAATACTGTCAGCCCACCATCGTTCGATGTCAGGGTAATCGCGCATGATTGCCTTTGCCATTTGTTCTACCTCCAACTGCTGTAACATCGTTAATGATTTAAATCGTGGTTCTTTTTGTCGTTCAATAACTACCTTCCCATCAACTATCACACCCTCATTCGATAAATAACCTTGTTGCCTTTTATCCACCTCGTCTAAATGCTTGTCTTCTTCGCAGTATTTACTCATTATATATATATTATATAAAAATATTTATGCTTCTTCTGGAACTCGTTGAGATGGAGGTTGTCGTGTAGGAGTAGGATTCATTTCTGACTCTGGCGCAAATTGAAATGGTTCTGTGTCTTGACCGTAAGTAGGCTCTATTTTTGAATAAGCTGACTCTTGAATTGGTATTGCGTCAGGGTCTTCTGTTCGGCCTATTGCGTTTGCTTCACCTGTTCCTAATCCTTCGATATTTTGTTCTCCTACGATTGCTTGTTCTCTTGCGGTTAATGTATCTGTATCAGGAGTTTTTGCGGTTGATATTAACTGGTCTATATATCCCTGCACCACCAATTCAGCAGGTTTTAAATAAGGTCTATCGACTGTAACACCCTCATAACCATAAGTGGCTTCTTCCATATAATGCATTCTATTTAATACTTGATTTAATTTATTTACATCGCCACCAAATGATGAAGCAATAATACCTGTGCCACCATTCAATATATTTGCTTTTACGCCCAAACCTCCTCGTTCTTGCCTAAATCTATGTTTTATAAAATCTGCGTGATCTTCGAATGACGTATAGTTTTCCGCATCGTATTCTTTTTTAAAGTCGTTGAATTGTTCTTGTAAATTCATGATTTTTGTTGTTAATTCACTAACTAATTTTTTTTTTAAAGGTCGTTCCAAAGCCATCAACTCTGAAAATGTAAGACTTCCCAAATAGTCAGGATCACCTTGAAGTTCAGTATGATTATAGTGAAATAAAGTTCCTTCGTACATCCTTTCAATAGCAAAATTAATATTTCTTCTCATATCAGGATTATTTTTAAATGCTTCGGGCAATAATGTTTTTAATTCATTCATAGGATATACTTCGCCCTTCCACTTAAAAGCACCTATTCCCACGTGTGTTCTTGTAGCTGATGGCCCCAATAATTCTAATGGTATACCCAAAGTTTCGAATGCGTGATTTAAAGCATACTTTATTTCCAAAGGTCGTTCTGATGGAGGTTGGTCGTTTACATTTATTCCGCTAAAATTTGTGCGACCGGTCATAACATCAATCGTTATTAACGCACCCTCCACCACAACCACAGGTAATGCTACATAAAACGCCACATCTGCCATAGCTCCCAACGCCCCACCAAGACCCCCTGCCATTGCTCCTACTAGAGCGAACATACTAACATCTCCAGCTAGGGCAGCGCTCACAAAAGCTTCTCCTTCGGCAACTATTCCTGAAGCCCAAGCAAGCCCAGCAAATATATCAGCACCTCCGGCCGCAAGAGCATCCACAAACCCTCCACCAATTAAATCAATTCCAACATCACCTAATTCTACCCCTTTCGTCAATCCACCAATTAACATATCAGTTACTGACGTAGTTGGAATAGAAACTAATTCGCGTTCAAAACCTGATTCAACCGCCGCTCGTTCTATTACTCCTTGAACGAAATCTGTTTCTCCAAATACCTCTTCCGCCGCACTCCCTGATGGTTTAGGTTTTTTATTAATTATATTTAAATTATCAGGAATAAAATCACTATCTTTATATTTAATATTACCTGTTTCAGATACTTCATCTATTATCTCGCCCATGTCACGACCTCCGCCTTCACCACGACTAAAATCAATATCTCTACTTGCTGTACCAAGTCGTCTTTCTTCTTCTTGTATTTCTGCGAGTGTTCGTGTAGGAGGTCTTGTTCGACGAGGAGGAACATCTAAATCAGCATCATCAATCGTATCAGTAGGCGCTCCGCCATCTACATCTAAATCAGCATCATCAATCGTATCAGTAGGCGCTCCGCCTTCTTCTTCCGCGGCTCTGCCATCTGTATCCGGTTCTACTAAAGGATCTGTTTCAGCTGCCCCACCTCCTGCCCGTCTTCGTCTTAATCCTAACCTGCCTAATAATGGAGTTTCTTCACCAGCCGCCCCTTCTGCACCCGCCCTTCCTCCTCCTCCTCCTCCAGCCGGCCCTTCAAAAACAAAAGAACCTTCTGTTTCAGGAGTAACTACATCTTGAGGAAAAAGATCAGATTGTGGTGGTTTAGGTTCTGCCATTTTATTACGTCCACTTCCGCCATTACCAAAGAAACGTTGAACTCCACCTTGAATATCGAAATCTTTTACAAATTTTGATAGTCGTTGCGGTGTTAAACCTACTGTTCTTTCTTGAAAATCCTCCAACATCGTTTTCGCGCCTTGTGAAATATCATCAACCACACTTGTCTTAGCAGGTTTTTTCGGCACACTAGGTAAAACATCATCGGCAACAGGTAAATCAATATCTATTACTGTATCTGCTGTAGCACCAGTTACTGTATCTGCTGTAGCACCAGTTAATTCGATGCCCTCTGCTTCCTCTCGGAGTTGTCTTTGCTCTTTAATAAATCGTTGGAAACCTTCTTCATCTCTCATATTTCGTGGTTTTCTTATTGCTCCTTGTGAGTCAGCAACTGTATCAACATTTACATTCGTTCTTGTTCCTGAACCACGTTGAACTAATGTGCGAGGACGAAGTGCAACTAATTCTTGGTCTCCAAATCCGTAATCTTGTAGAGTAAGTCCAGCATCTGCTAATTGTTCGTCAGTTAAACCCTCTGCTTCGATAAAATCAAGAGCATCATCACGTGCCAACCTTCTATTTAATGCTGTGGCTGGGTCATCAGTATAATATCTTCTTATTACTTCTGATAAAGTTGCCAATGCCACCATCGAACCTAATGCAATTCCAACAATTTCACCAGTATTTAATCCGCCACCAGCATCTTTTGTTTGAGGGGTAACGGGGCCAACAGGAGTTACAGGAGTTACAGGAGTTACAGGAGTAAAAGGGTTTACAGGGCCTGAGGGGCCATATCCTGCTACTAATCCTGAACCACCACCCCCACCTCCTAGTTTGAAATTTTTTTTAAGAACGCACATGTCAGTTTTTTTATCTCTTACGTATCCACGAGGGCATCTTCTAACATACTTGCCATTAAATGTTGGCATACTATATATATTTAGTAATAGATTATTTTATAATGATATATTATTGATGTTTACCAATATTACAGAGGAAGAATTACGAGTTAATTGCCCTGAATATGCGCCTATGACTCTCAAGATGTTAAATAAGTTAAATCCCTTAAAAGTAAATAGTTCTGTCAATCCATTCAATCCATATACAGAGAGAAGAACTCCTCCATCAAGTATTAATCAATTTGTAAAAACAACAGTTGTTACATTTAATCGTCCAGCTAGTCAGGCGGGTTTATTAATGGATCGTTTAGTGACTAGTGTTAATGCCGAGGATGTGACACCTCTTGCCGATCTTTTACCGGATGTGCCTAATCCTACTGCTGACCCTACTCTTGCGCCTACGGAGGATCTCGGTATTGGAGGTTTGGGCGGTGCATCTCCTGATAGGGTAGATCAATTTGAAGAACTAGAACTTGTTGTAAATGCTGATGGTTCGTATGGTTATGCTAATAATCCTTCTGCTAATCCTTTTGATGATGGTGGTGGAATGATGCTACGTGGAGCAGATAAAACAAAAGAAGAAAGAGAAAATCTTGAAGAATTGAGACAGAAAGTGGTTGATGAATTTAAGTAAAATATAAATTAAATTATTTTATTAACTTAATTTATAATGATTAAAGCCAACGATATTGTTTATAATGTTAGCAAGAGAAGTGTTTTTGATATTGCCGAGACAAAATACGTAGGGTATCAGAACGATCCTGAAATACCAAATGAAATAGTTGATGAAATAAAACCATTCGGTAGTGGCCCTGCTTCGATTAATAATATGAATGGTATATTACTTGCTGGCACTCCTCGCTGTTTTGTAAACCCAGTATTACATCTAAATACTATTATTCCTGGCGAAGTTGTTGCTGATGAATACGGAATGCGTCCAATAGACCCTATGAGGAAAATACCACAGTCACGACCAGCTCCACCTGTTTTTATAGCTTAATATTAGTTTTGAAACGTTTATTATAATCACGTATTGATGCTTTTAGTGTTGGTTTATTCCATAATAAGTAATAACTTAAACTACCTGCTGTAAATGGAGTATTTATAGGATCTTTTCTATGTCTTGTTTGATAATTCTTTTTTACTTTCTCTCTAACTTCTTTACTTGGTTCATAAAATTTAGATGATTTATCATTCATTAAAGTATAGTCACGCATACCTTTTGCGCCAAAGTGTATTGTCTTATTATCATGTGCGACCATATATTTCTTATCTTTACGTGTTGAGGGTTTTAACTCAGTCATAATATAATAACAAAATATTATTATATTATTTATAATCCTCCTGCCAACATTAATTGGATTGATTTTTGGATGTGTTCGTGTTTTGCTTTTGCTTTCATTTCTTTTTCTCGTGATTTCATAAGTTGTTTATGTCTTGCTTCCATAATTCGATATTCTTTTATTGTATATTTTGGTTCACTTGGTGTTTTTACTTTTGGTATTGCTTGTGCTTTTGCTTGTGCTTTTGCTATTGCTATTGCTTGTGCTTCTTTTTGTTTAGCTATTAATAACCGCTCTTTATCGGTGACTTCTTCAACATGGGCGGTAATGACTTCGTTGGTCGGTTTGATGATTTCGTTTTTTGGTTCTTCTTTGGTTTGCTCGGCTTTACTTTCCTCTTTTGGTTTTTCGGTTTCTTGTTGTTTTTCTTCTGCTTCATTAACCTTATCAGACATTTTTTTTTCACCGTGAACTTTACGGCAATGTACCTTTAAACCATATGGCGATGCATATGAACGTCTACATATAGAACAATAATTCTGTTTCTCATCAGGGTCTGCTTTAATATTTCTTTTTAATTTAACCCCCACCTTTTTACCTTTCTGTTTTGTTTGCCTTGCCTTTTCGAGACGCTCCAATAATACTTTACGATACTCAGGTGTCATTTCTCTTTTCTTTCTAACAGGAACAACAGCTTCCTCCGTCTCATTTTCTTTCTCTCCACCTTGCTCTTCTATAGCATCTGTAGGTTCTGCCTTTGTTTCTTCCATATATCTAAATACACTATTAAAATATGTATAACTTTATGTATAAATTATTATAACTAAATAATGATTATTAATAAATCCAAATTATGAAAACAAATGAAAACAAAATATGGATTTTTGAAAACAAATGAAAACAAAATTTGTTTTTATTTGTTGTTTTTTTTTTTAATAATTTATTAATATTTATCTAAAATTTAGAAATAAAACACATTTTTCAAAAGTAAATAATTAAAATCTTGGAACTTTTTTTGGTAGCATTAATTCTATAACATACTTTGTAAAACCTTGTTTTATTTCTAACTTTTAGATAAATTACTTAAAAAAAAAACAACAACAATAATATATATATGAATAATATAATAATAAAAAGTATTGATGAGACGAATGCATGTGAGCTATTAAATGAAATAGATAGATTAACAAAAGAACGTAGTAAGTATAATATCAACGAAATACCAAGACCTGATATAAAAAAAGAGGATTATACATCAATATTATATTACGTAAAAGCAAAGGAACTTTATCGTGAAACATATAAAAAAGAACATCAAATACTAAATGATGAAATAAAAAGATTGAATGATATAAATACTAATTTATGTATTGAAAATAAAAAAAAACAAGATGAAAAAGCAAAGGAAGAAGGAACATTTTATAATGCTGATGAATTAGAATACTTACGAGAACAGAAGGATAAAAAATGTTCTCGTAAAGAAGCCCAACAAAAATACTATAAAAAAAATAAAGATAAACTAAAAAGTAATTCAATAGCAAGACAAATAATAGAAAAACAAAACCAAATTAAATCAGTAGCTAACGAACATAATAAGCATTTATTAAAAACTAATGAATTAATAAGACCTCTATGTTGTTGTGGAAGGCGTTGCGATGTAACTAAATTTAAAACTATTAAAACACATTCAGAAAAAATAAAACATCAATTATTTAAATCTATTATTCGTTTGGTGCATTATGAACGACGAAATAAAAGAATTAAAAAAGTTATTGATAAAATTAATAATGATTTAATTTATTTTAAAAAATATGAAAGAACTAGAAAAGGACATAGTGGTAAGAGTATTGTTTTAATGAATAAGACAGACAAAGATATTGTCGAATTCTATAATGATTTAGTTGGAGAGATTGACGAAAATAAATATAAAATTCGTGAACCTTCCATTAATAAAGTAAAAATTACTAACAAATATAAAAACCTTATTTTGATATTGAGCGCACGTATAATAAATCTTAAAAAGTTAAATAATTAACATTCTTCTTCTTCCTCATCCTCTGACTGTCTATTATTACAATCATTACAAAGAATCTCATCTAGTTTTTCAAAGAACGGCATATCACGAAACCAATATTCAGTATGGAATAAATCATGTGCCATATTATATAAATGATCTTGTGTTCCACAGCGAGAACACGGAACACGTCGGCATTCACAACCATCTTCGGTCTCGAAGCAATCGCAACCACCACAACGTTCTTGTTCTCTTTGTTCGTCTGTTTTTTTATTCGTCATAATAATATAATAAATATTATTGTATTATTATTAATTCAATTTTTTTAACTATTTAATCTCTCCATCGCCACCTCAAATATCTTTTCATCTTTTTCAATACCAATAAATGTACGTTTCATATTTTTACAAGCTACACCCATCGAACCTGAGCCCATGGTTGGATCAAGAACAACAGCCCCCTCGCGTGAATAATATTTTAATATCCATTCCATTAGTGATACTGGTTTTTGAGTGGAGTGTTTACCTCCCTCACTTTTGCATTCTAATAATGAATTAGGGAGAGGCGGGTCGTAAATAGGGTCATCTCCTTTCTGCATTTTTCTTGAATGATGATAAAGTTTTCCATTATTTAATCTCTCATCGTAATTATAAACATCTTCTTTTGTTTTCTTTTTCTTACCTCTTATGAATACATCTTCATCTTTAATTACACTATTAGGCAAAGCGGGTTCATATATATTTGTTTTCTTTTGTTCTGCTGTTAAATTGTTAGGATTATGACCTGTTTCAAGTTGATTATAAACTTCATTTTTAATTACACTATTAGGCAAAGGCGGGTCATAAATACTTTCTCCGTTTCTCTGTTCCGTATTATGATGATGTTTATTTGTTCCGTATGCTGTTTTATGAGTTGTTTTTATAATGCTATTAGGCAAAGGCGGGTCATATTGATTAGCTTTTGATCTTATAATAGGTTTGTTTCTATTTTCTGTATTGTATGTGTTTCCTTGTGAGCCTTCTTTAATTACACTATTAGGCAAAGGCGGGTCATAAACATTTGTTTTCCGTTCTTGTGATGTGTATTCGTTAGGATTATGAGTTTCTAAACCATATACTTCTTCATCTTTAATTACACTATTAGGCAAAGGCGGGTTATAAACATTTGTTTTTCGTTCTTGTGATGTATATCCATTACCTTCTATTTCACCATATATTTCACTATTTTCATTAGTATTCTTAATTACACTATTAGGCAAAGGCGGGTCGTATGCTGTTCCCTCTCCATTTTTTCTTTTTTTATAATATCCATTATCTTTTATATCACCATATAATTCACTATTTTCATTACTATTCTTAATAACACTTTTTTTATTTTGAGTTTCTTTTAAAAATTTATGAGTATGATGTAGAGAGATATTTTCAGTATAAACTTTTGGTATTTTACGATAAAAAACATAAACCATTTCATGTTTTTTCATAGGCATCTTCTTCGCGTTAAGGAAGCCACACGCCCTGCTCTTGACCCAAATAAGATCATATCGGAAGTTTTTAGTATTTGAATTAATTAAACTATTACCAAATTTAACAGAACACGTAAATAACATGGGCGCATCAATTTTACATATTCTATTTACTTGTTTCCAAAATTCTTCTAAATCAATTAATGAATCCCATTTGCAACTTGTCTGCCCATAAGGTAAATCGCAGAATAATAAATCAACACTATTATCTTTTATTTCAGGCATTAATTCTAAACAATCACCAAGCAATAAATCCATATATATTAAGTGTATATATTAATATTGTATTCGTCCACGAGAGTAGGCACAGAAGTTCCTCTTCTTTCGCTTATCTGTTTTAATATATTATATTGTTCCATAGATTTAATTCGACTAACTGATATTTTATTATAATCACTTTCGGTCATATTGTCAAGAGTATATTTTGTTATATAATGAGATAAGCTATCCTCACCAATACGTGAACCATCTTCTTTTGATAATAAAAAAATAGTTTCAACACCTTTTTCTCTCTGTTGATTCATATAAGCTTTAACTGCCCTGTTAAATTTTATATTATTAAATTCAAAGTTTAGTTGGCCGTAGGTATTGTATGTTTTATAATTGCTTCTTGTAAAATAATTTTTACCACTACTACTGACGAATAAAACATTATCTTTTTTCTTTTTTAATTCACGATATGATTTATTATTATCGACAATTTGCATGTCAAGGTCTTTATTACGTGTATTGTATTCTGTCAATATATAATTAATAATATATGATCTATAATTATTTTCACTTAACATTTCGCGAGTAAAACGTTGTAGGTCTTCATAATCAGGCAGTTCGTCTTTCTTTTCTTTCTTTCTTATATTACGTTTATTTTTAATGTCTGTGCGAATTAACTCACGTTTTTTTTCAAGGTATTCGTATTTATTATTATGGAAGTGTTTAATAATTAATGCAATATTAATATACATTTGTTGAGTGTTAGGGTTCTCAATTGTTTTAATTTTATTATATATGTCTGCCTGTGTTTCCTCATTAATCATATTTGTTTGCATTAGATCAGAGAGGTTATCATAACATTTTTTATATGTTTTTCTAGTATTGTCTGATAGGTCAGGTTTGGATAATAAATAATAATCTATTTCTGTTAGTGAAGCCATATATAATATAATAGTTATATTTTATTTAAATCATTTTTCTTCTTCATCATCGCTCTCATCTATAACAAACGCCCACGAATCATCTTTTAAATAAGCAACATTACTTATTTTTTGGCGGTTAGGATCATTA
>Ga0181410_1000750_pt1 | contig 14173 bp, 17 predicted proteins | sample 33SPOviralmetaG_FD_130112 | JGI IMG/M metagenome (GOLD analysis project Ga0181410, IMG submission 130112) | Marine viral communities from the oligotrophic San Pedro Time Series (SPOT) site, San Pedro Channel, CA, USA - 33 SPOT_SRF_2012-06-20 | ecosystem: Environmental > Aquatic > Marine > Strait...
ATAATGGCATTAACATTACATGGTACAGAATTAGATAATGTAGATGTTCTCGTTGATGGGAAAATTGAAGTTGATATGTTTAGACTTACTACTGACACAAGTGGTGGTACTAATGCTGATTTGACTGCAAATCTTGAAAGATGTGATACTGATGGTTTTGCTAAAATAGGAACAGGTATGACTGAATCTTCAGGTATTTTTACATTTCCACGAACAGGTGTATATGAAGTAAAAGTACATGCAATGATAGAAACAGCAGATGGTGATGGCACAGCTGTATTGGCAACTCATGTAACTACAGATAACAGTAGTTATAATCCAAGTGCAGATGCTGTTGGTGGTGATGACCAAGGAACTAATAGTGTTCAAGTAACAGCATATTCTCAATGTTTTGTAAATGTAACAGACACATCACAAGTTAAAGTAAAATTTGTAACATCATCTTTTGGCTCTAACTCGTATATAAGAGGAAATTCAAATAAAAATGAAACATCATTCAGTTTTATAAGATTAGGAGATAGTCAATAATGGCATTAGTAATTAAAGGTAGTAGTTCAGGGCAAATTACACTAGATGTTCCTGCAAGTGCAGGTACAAATACAATAACTTTACCTGCGAGTACATTTACTGTTCCTGAAAGTGGTAAACTAGACCTGCTTCATGTTCAAGATGAAAAAGGAACAACAACACATGGTGGTTCTGCTAGTGCAAATACAGATAATATTAGAGATTTAAACACAGTAAAAACAAATGAAATTACAGGAGCTAGTCTCTCATCTAACCAAATAACATTACCTGCAGGAACTTATTTTGTTGAGGCATGGGCAAGTGGTTTAGCAGTAGACCATCACAGAGCATTTTTATATAATGTTACTGATAGTGATATAGAAGTCTTAGGTATGCAGATTTTTAACTCTGCTTTCAATACATTAACAAGTGCTTTTTCACCTGTTTATGGAAGATTTACTATTACAGGCACAAAAGTATTTGAACTCAGGCACAGAACACAAGGTGCAAAAGCCGACATAGGATTAGGACACTACATGAATGATACTAGAAGTTCTATATATTCAACTGTATTTATAAGGAAGTTACCATAATGAAATATGCTCTCATAGAAAACAATGTAGTCAAACAAATATCATACGAGCCAATAGAGGGTTATGTTGAAGTTAATGATGATGTGTTCGCAGGAATGATAAAAAAAGAAGATGGCTCATATGATGATACAGATGAAATAAAAGCAACAACTCAACGAGTTGCACAAGCAGAAGCTGATGCAGAAACAAACAGAGCAAGTGGAAAAGCAAAACTAGAAGAATTAGGTTTAACAGATGCACAAATTAAAGCATTAATGGGAGTAGAATAATGGGATTAGAAACAGGAACATATATAGACAGTCTTAACAGCTCAAACCCTACAGCAGGTGATGCCGTATCTGAGGGTGATGACCATTTAAGACTTATAAAATCGACAGTAAAAGCAACATTCCCAAATTTATCAGGTGCTGTAACAAGTACACAGGCAGAATTAAATTTACTAGATGGCGTAACTGCAAACACTACAGAACTTAATTATGTAGATATAACGACACTTGGTACTGTTCAAGCGTCTAAAGCCGTAACTGCCGATGCAAACAAAGATGTAACAGCAATACGAAACCTAACTATTACAGGTGCATTATCAGCAGGTAGTGGACTTGTAACCATGTCAGACATATATCCTGTAGGCAGTATTTATATAAATGCAGCAGTAACAACTAACCCTGCAACCTTATTGGGATTTGGTACATGGTCATCATTTGGAACAGGTCGTTGTCTTGTAGGTCATAGCCCTACTGATAGCGATTTTGACGCATTACAAGAAACAGGTGGTTCTAAAACTCATACACTAAGTATTTCTGAAATGCCATCACATGCTCACGCACAAGGTTCTCATGACTCGACAGCAGGAGATGGAGGAGCATACAACACAGAATTTATTAGAGACCATTCAGATACAGCTAATGGTCCGAATGTAACATCAAGTCATGTTGGTGGTGGTTCTGCTCACAATATCTTACAACCATACATCGTTGTTAAAATGTGGAGAAGAACTGCGTAATGGCAACATTTGTAGCACCTGCACCTAAAGGTCTAGTAAAAGATACAAACAATACTGTATTGCCACCTGAATTTTATTCAGAAGCAGCTAACATAAGATTTGCAGATAATGCAGCTAAAAAAATAAAAGGACATGACCAAGTGTTTGGGACACCTACAGTTGCACCATACTTCGTTATTAACTGGGCAACAGGTACAAATGTATACTGGTATTATGCAGGTACAACAAAGATTTACAGACAAAGTGGTAGCTCAACACATACAAATTTTACAAGGGCTTCAGGTGGAGATTACTCAACTAACTTAACAGCAATAGGAAATTGGACAGGAACTATTTATAATGGTCTACCTATATTATGTAATGGTGTAGACCAACCACAAGTATTAGCTACGACAGGAGCTAGTGCATTTAGTGATTTAACTAATTCAGGTGGTAGTGTTTGGCACTCTGTAAGTGGAACTACAACTGTTTGTAAAACTATTAAAGCATTTGGTAATTATTTAATAGCTTTGAATACTACAGAAAATGGAGTAAGTTTACCTAACAAAGTTAGATGGAGTGACGCAGCAGAAAATTTTTCATTACCATCTTCTTGGACAGCGTCAGCAACTAATGATGCAGGGTCTGCAACAATTGGAGATGAATCAGATTTTATTATAGATGGTCTTGCATTAAAACAATCATTTGTAATATACAAAGCAAACTCTACATGGTTAGTTAATTATATAGGTGGTAATCTTGTATTTAGTTTTCAAAAACTATTTAACGATACAGGTGTATTGACAAGAAACTGTATAGCAGAGTTTGACGGTAAACATTTTATTGTAACTCAGGGTGATTTAATCGTACATGATGGCGTAGCAAAACAATCAGTAGCAACAAATTCTATTAAAAGACAATTGTTTGATGATATTAATGATGACTATTATCAACTTACATTTTGCACACACAATGTTCAACAGTCTGAGATGTGGGTATGTTACCCTAGTATTGGTTCACAATATTGTAATAAGGCATTGATTTATAACTACGTTAATAACTCATTTACTTTTCGTGACTTACCTAATATTTATCATATTGGTCCGGGCATTGTAGACCCCGGTGCAACATCTGTTGTATGGTCAGGACAGTCTATGACATGGACAGCTTATAGTGGTACATGGGGAGATAGGTTATATAATCCGACAGAAAGGTCTATTCTTATGGCAGGAGTAGCAGATACTAAACTGTATCGTGGAGATTTTGGGCAACAGTTTGCAGGTGAAAATTACATCACAACCATTGAAAGAAAAGGATTAACCTTAGATGGCAATACAAACACAGTAAAACAAGTAAGAAAACTTACACCTAAAATATCAGGAACTGGCAAATGTACTATATCGGTAGGAAGTTCTATGAGTCCTAACGGCACATATACATTTACACCTAGTCAAGAATTTACACCTAACACGCAAAACAAAGTAGATTGTAGAAGTACAGGTAAATTTATAGCAGTAAGATTTCAACACACAGAAGATAGCACTTTTGAATTAAACGGATATGATTTAGAATATGAGGTAATAGGAGAGAGATAATGGCACAAGCCCCTAAGTACACACCAAATCCAGTACCGGCTAATCCTGAAGATTTACCTAGATATATTTTTGAAGAACTTATTAAACTTCAAGGTTCGTTAGAAGAAAACGCAACAACTTTTATAGAAGTAAAAAACGTAGAACCTGAAAGAATTAAACAAGGAGATATAATCTATGCTGACGGTACTAATTTTAATCCCGGAAGTGGAGAGGGTATATACTTTAGAAATGCAGCAGGAAGTTGGGTTAAATTATAAAAGGAGAAATAAATGATATACGTTTCAGGAATACCATCAAGATATATTGATGATGTATGGGAACATTGTGTAGAGTATATAGCAATGGGTATTAATAAATCTCAAGAAGAAATGAATGAGCATGATATCTATTACTTTTTAAAAGATGGAGAAATGCAGTTATGGGTTGTATTCGATGAAGATAATAATAAAGAAATTAAAGCTGTAGTTACTACACAAATAATAAACTACCCACAAAAAAAAGTATGTAGGATAGTTACACTAGGTGGCAATGGTATGGATGAATGGGTATCACAGGTATTAGATGTACTAGAAGAATGGTCAGAAGAACAAGACTGTGAAGCCATGGAAACTGTATGCAGAAAAGGATTCGTTAAAAAATTAAAGAACTTTGGTTATGAACAAACATATACCATAGTTGGAAAAGAACTCACAACAATACATTAGGAGAACACTATGAGTAAAGGTGGAGGTGGCACTAATACTGTCCAAAAAGCCGACCCATGGGTAGGACAACAACCCTATCTAACTGATATATATGGAGAATCGCAGAGACTTTATCAACAAGGTCCAATGCAATTTTTCCCCGGACAAACATATGCAAGTCCAAGTGATAGAACTATACAAGCAGAACAAATGATAGCTAATCAAGCTTTGGGTAGCCAACAAGTTATGGCTAATCAAGTAGCGCTAGCTAATCAGTTTGGGTTAATGCAACCACAAATGTTATCAGAAAATCCATATCTTGCAGGTGCAACAGAAGCTGCACTAAGACCAGTCTATGGACAAGCACAAGGTTTACTACAACAAGCTAGACGTGGTGCTACAGGTGCAGGTCAGTTAGGTGGCACAAGACAAGCTGTACTTGAACAAGGTGTAATAGGTGATTATATGCAAAAGGCAGGTGATATAAGTTCTCAAATGTATTCCAAAGCATATCAAGATTCTATTGATGCACAACAAAGAGCAATTAGTTTAGCTCCAAGTGTAATGCAAATGGGATTAGCCCCTGCTGAAACATATGGTAAAGTAGGTTTAGCTGAACAAGCAAGACAACAACAAGCTATAGATGACCAAAGAGCAAGGTTTGAGTTTGCACAACAAGCCCCACAACAAGCATTAAGACAATATTCAGACATAGCATTAGGTAATATGTTGCCCGGCTCACAAACTACATCTCAGCAAGGGGGAGACCCATCATTTATGCAACGAGCAGTAGGTGGTAGTTTATTAGGCATGGGTGTTTATGGAGCAGGAACATCAGCAGGATTGATTGGGGCAGGTGAAGCAGCATTAGTTTCAAATCCCGTAGGAGCTACAATAGCAGCAGGACTAGCAATAGCTAGTTTATTTGATTAGGAGATATTATGAGTAATAGTTTTTTAAATAAAGATTATCTGAACTACATGACAAGTATTTTTAAATCAGATGAAGAAAAACAAAAAGAAAGAGAGTTAGCTTTACAAAGCAATCTTGGTTTATTAAACGAATCTAATGAACAAAATAAATTTTTAGGTTATCAGAATGACCCAAGATTTATGGATTCTTTTTTTGAAAATACTACAACTAATTCTAACATAACAAATATAGATAAGGTATACGAAACAAAATCTGTAGATGGAAGTAAAATGTATAGTCTAAATGAACCAACAATTGGAAAATCAAAATTAGTTCCTGTTGATATGGACAATGAAAATAGAGTACAAAATGTTGTTGATATTGCTAATAATCAAAATGCAATGAGAGGGGATAAACAAATGTTTCAAATTAATCCTAAAGACACCTCACCAAGAGGTGAATATTTATCTAAAGCAGCAGTACCATATAGTAAAGAACAACAAGCAGGTTTGTTAGTAGCAGAAGAAAATTTATTAAACTTAAATCAAAATCCAACACAAGGTAATGTATTGTCTGAAATATATAATTTAGAAAAAGGTGGCTTTTCATCTAATGAAGTTGCAAAAGAAATATCATCTTTATCTCCTGCAACAATGATTACGTTAATGTCTGCGTTAGGTGGGACTAGTTCTAATAAAACTCAAACACCTATAGCTCCTATACCGGTAGCTACAAGAGGACAAACATTTGGTTTAATAGACCCATACGAAAAATATAGACGGAGATTAGTATAATGGCAAAGAAAGAAGATGAACTACAAAAGCTAGTTGATGCTGTTGGTGGAACTATAGCACCTACATCTAATATAGATGATACGCAACAAATGTTAAACTCTATTAAAAACGCTGCCTTGATAAGAGCAGGTATAGGTATAATGGGTCAAAGAAAAATGGGTGAATCAGGTTATGATGTAGCTAGTAGAACTATATCTGAAGTAGCCAAGTCTTCTGCTGACCAATTAAAAACATACGCAACCGTTGCTGCTGCTAGTAATAAAAAAGATGATAAAAAATTAACAGAATTTTCTAAAGCACAAACTATATACAACAAAACATTTTATCAACCTGATGCACAAACAGGAGCATTAACTCAACTAAGGCAACCATTTATGGAGCAAGGAATTACACCACCAACACAAGAATGGTTTAAAAATAATTTATTAACAGATGAGTTTTTATTAGGTGGTCAGGGACAAGGAGAAAATTATATAGATTTTCATTTAGGTCAAGCTAAAAGAGCAAGAGACAGGGGAGAAACTCCACCTGATTATGAAGAAACATTTAATACATATAATATATTAAGAAATACCGGAAGATAATGGCATCAATAACTGAAGAAGATAAGGAACTATTTAATAAAATAAATGGAACTGTAAGCACAGGCAAAGCAGTATTAGACCCATCTGACGTAGAAATGTTTGACAGAATAAATGCAGGTTCAAACTATGAAGCTATACTTAATGACAACATAGGCGTTGATGAGGGGTCAATAGAGGGTATTGATAACGAAGCAGAAGCTATGGCATATGCAGGTAGTATGGGTATGCTCGATACTTATAGAGGTGTAAAACAATACTTTGGGTTTGATGAACAGCAAATGAAAGCTGACCAAAAAAAACTTAATGCTATATTTAGAAATAAAGAATACGGTGGCAAAGCATTTGCTACATATATGGGTGGTATTATAGCTGACCCAGTAGGATGGGTAATACCTTTAGCTAAAGCTAAATCAGTAACACAAATGGTTAAACAAGGAATTGCATACGGCACAGGTTTAGGAGCTGCATCTTATGTAGACGAGGACAGTGGATTTAGTAGACTAGAACAAGCAGGACTAGGTGCTGTAGGTGGTGGTGTTATAACTGGAACACTAGGATTAGCTGCTAAAAAATGGGCAGGATTTGACCCTGTTGCTATAAGCAGACAAGATGCTTTAGATGAATTACCTAGTAAAAATTTAAGAATAGAACAAAACAGAACTAAAAATATAAGAAGACAAGAAGCTGAGGTTTCAAGATTGCAAGGTGTCACTGAAAAAATGACTGCTATAGAATCTTATAAAAAAAATGTAGCTATACCTACATGGAATAACTGGGTACAAAATCCATTAAGACCTATAGTCGGTGTTGGTGCAGGATTTGCAACATATAACATGTTAGATTCTTATGCAGAAACAGAAACAGCAACAGATTTTTTAGGTAAGACAGTACTTAGTGTTGGTGCATTTTTTGCAGGTAAAAGTTTAGGAACTAAAATGAATAGGAATGAAATGTTTAACAAAGCATTACATGATTTTTTTCCTGAAAACAGAATGAACCCTGAACTTTTAAGAATGTCTAATGAGCTAGATGGAAGAGTTGCTACTTACATGAAAAGATTAAATGATGTAGCAGGAGATATAAATAAGTTAGATGATGATGGTAAAAAACTTATATATAATCTTATGGGTGGTGATTTAGGTAAAGACGAATTACTAGCTATGTCAAAAGGTGAGATAGTTCAAAGAGCAACAAGAGTTGTTGGAGATATAAATCCCAAAACAAATAGACCGTGGACTAAATCAGAAATTAAAAAGCTTAAACCTGACGAACAACTTGCTTTAAAAAATAAAACAGAAAAAAATATAAATGTTAAAGAAACTTTAGGTATAGGATTACCAACAAGTGTAAATAAAATACTTAGATTAAATGATGAACAATCACAAATAATGAAAGAGATAGGTGAAGACCTAAGATATTCGGGTTTATTAGATGATGCTACATTTAAAACAAATATAGATAATTATATAGCAAGAATATATGACCCATTATTAGCAGTCAAAGGACCAAAAGCAGCTAATAAAGTTATAAAAGATTTGAGTAAAATTAGAGGAGACTCTTTATACAGTAGAGGACAGGTATATAACCTAGGTAATAAAGCTACATTTAAAGCAGAAGAATTAAAAGATGTAGTTCCTGCATTAAGGTCAGAAAGAAAATATGATTACCGTATTAATCAAACATATGGAAAGGTAAAAGATAACAAAGGTAAATTAATTAATAGAATATCAGATGAAGCTGACCCACAATATAATAAAGGATTAAGTTCTGAAGACCAAGCGTCTAACTATGGCGTTGTTATAAGAAAGAGTAAAGATAAACCTGACGAGTATGAAGTAATTACTCAGCTAACTAAACAGGAAAGAAAAGACTTGGGTGAACTAGATGACATGAGTTTATCTTTAGCTAAAACAGCATCTGAATTAAGAAGCACGGCAGGTATAGGTAAATACTATGCAGAAATGTTTGATAAGGGATTGAAGCAGGGGTTTGTTTTAAACAGAGAAAGTTATTTAACAAGAACTTTATCAGATAAAGGATTAAGAGTTTCCGGTAGAACAGGTGCTGATAGTAAACTTATTGTTAGTAATAAAGAAACTGACAGAATAGAAACAGAAATGAATCTATTAAGAACACAAGACCCGACAGTTCCCGGCAGATATAGAACCGGAGTAGATGAATTAGGACAACCGTTACCTGACGTTCCTTTTGTTAATCTTGGAAAATATAATAAGTTAAAAAAAGAATTAAAAACAGAACAAGACAAAGCATATAAAGAATACAACAATATAACAAAAGATTTAGAATCTAAATTCAAAGGAGCAACAGCAGACAAACCTGTAAGACTAGATACTGTAGGACAAGATGGATTTAAAGTTACAGATGAATTTGTTTATGTACCTAAAATGACTGAACCTGATGTTAATGGCGTTGGCAAAGCTGTAACAACTATAGGCGGAAAAGGTGGAACTGACATTCCTATGTATGGAAAACTAAATGGAAACTTAATAAGAAAGTCTGAATACAATGACATGATGTTACTTAAGTCATTAAGAGAAAATGATGGCTCAAGACTTTTGGGTGATGAATATTTTAAACTAAATAGTTTTTGGAAAAAAACTAAAACAGTATATAACCCTGCTGTGCATATGAACAACTACATATCTAATTATACACTTTATTATGGAAGTAATGGAGCATGGAAAGAATTAGGAAAAGTACACAAAGATGGAACAATCAAACAAATATTAGGGTTTGAAAGAGGTACGGTTAAATGGGATGATTTAGATGATGACCTAAAACATTTGTATGAAGCAGGTGTATTCGGTAGAGATTTAATATCTGCTGAATTAAAAGGCAATCTTGATATAGGTGCATTAAGTAAAGCATTTTCTACAGAAGCTGCAATGAAAGATGGTAACTTTATGAAGTCTGCTTTTGATACAATTAAAAATCAATTAAGTAAATCTAAAACATTAACATATGCAGGTAAAAAATTAAAAGGTGCTGACCAAATTATGTCAGGTTGGTATCAATTGGAAGATAGATTATTTAGAATAGCTTTATATAGAAGTAGATTAAAACAATTAAATCCTGAAACTAATTCTAAGTATACAAAATCTGAAGCATCTGCTGATGCTATAAAATATTTTGTAGATTACAATATTAAGTCTAAACATATCAATGCTTTAAGAGGAACAATAGTTCCGTTTTTATCTTATTCTTACAGGATAATGCCAAGACTAGCTGAAATTGGAATTAAACATCCTGAAAAAGTAGCTGTAATTGCAGCACTAGGTTACGCAGCAAATGATATGGGACGAGCTGCAACAGGTGGAACTAAATATGAACAAGAGCAAGAAAGAAAGTTTATGCAAGAGTATAACAAAACTAACATGTTCGGATTTGGTGCTATGCCTGAAGCTAACATTAGAGTAGGTGGTGGTAAAGAACCTAAGTATCTAAACTTTAGTAGAATGTTACCGGGTGGTGATGTTTTTGAAATGGGTGGGCAAACACCCGGAGAAGTACCTTTTTTCCCAAGAATTATGCAACCCGGTGGTCCTGCATTTAGTACGTTATTAAACACTTTAGGCGTAGACCCTTTTACATTAGGCAAAAAAACTACAGATGAAGTGGGTATGGATGCTTTAGAAGTAATGGGTAATAGGTCATTAAGTATTGCTAAAGATTTTATACCAAACATTCCTTTTGTTCCGGGTAGTTTTTCTTACAAAAAAATAATGTCTGCATATGAAAAAGAATTTGGTGACCAAGAAAAATACAATACATTGTCTGACCCATTAACAACATTAGAAGCAGTAGTAAACTCTGTTGGTTTAAAAATAAACACAGCAGATATAGGAAGATTAAGAAGATTTACATCTTCAGAAGCTAACGCAATTAAATCTAACTTTAGTAAGAAGAGAAAAAAAATTAATAATGAAAGAATGAAAGGATTAATATCTTATGAAGATTACATAAGAGAAGTAGAAGAACTTAAACTAGATATGAAAGAAACATTAGAGGAGTTATACGATAGAAAATGATACCGTTTGAAGTTATAACAATGCTTGGCTCTAGTCTATTTACTGGACTACTATCTATATGGTCACAGAAATCTAAAGATTCGGCAGACCAACAGAAGTATCTTATGCAAAGAGCAGAGATAGAAAGAGCATCAGTTAATGACGCAAGAAAAGATAACAGTCAGTATCAATCTACGACAAGAAGATGGATGGCATTACTTGCAGTATTTTTTATAGTATGCCTACCTAAACTGGCAGTATTTTTAGACCCATCAGTACAGGTACACTTAATGTATCTTGACCAAGTCAAAGAGGGATGGTGGATATTTGGTAGTACACAAGAAGTAACAACATTTAAAGGTATCGGTGGGATAGTAATTACTACAGCAGATACACATTTTCTAGCAGCGATATCCGGATTCTATTTTGGTTCTGCTGCGACAAGGAGATAACATGGCTATAGAAAGAGCAGGTGAAAAATTTTCAGGATATAACAAACCAAAGAACTCACGCAAAGGTGGTAAAAAGTTTGCTGTATTAGCTAAAGAGGGAGACAAGATTAAGCTCATCAGATTCGGTGACGCTAACATGACTATCAAAAAGAACATACCATCAAGACGAAAATCGTTTAGAGCAAGACACAAGTGTGATACTGCTAAATCTAAACTAACAGCTAGATATTGGAGTTGTAAAAAATGGTAAGATTATATTTAGCTATAATTATATTAAGCATTTTTATTTTAGGTTATGCAATAGAAGATGCTGTGTCTGATGTTACATCAAATGGTGCTACAACTAACAGTCAAACAAATGCTTCAGGAAGTAACACATCTATATCCGGTGGGTACTCACAAGAAACCACAAATAATTATACGGGTGGTCAAACTAATACTACAACTAATTCAACAAGCAATAGCACTAACCAAGAGACTGCCGTTAATAGTGCAACAGCACCTGCTATGTCTGTGTATAGCCAACAGTCATGTGTCATTCCACTATCTATTGGCATGACCGTTATTGGTTTCAGCACAAGTCTTGGAACATATCACCATGATTTAAAATGCGAACAAAGACAAAGAGCCAAACTATTAAATGGATTAGGAATGAAAGTTGCAGCGATATCATTAATGTGTCAAGACAAAGACATATGGAAAGCAATGATGGATGCAGGAACACCATGTCCTATAGATGGATTAATCGGTGAACAAGCTAAACAAAGATGGGAAGAACTAGGTAATGAAAAAGTTTTTGATACTGTTAATGCTACCTCTAGTGGCAAACGCAGACACTTCAGCAAATCTAATTACTAACGGTACGTTTGACAACGGCACTACAGGTTGGACTACATCAGGTGATGCACAAGTTATAGGTGATTGCTGTCCGGGTGGACATGACTTTGAGTTTGGAAACAGTGGGTCTATAGAACAAACATTTGATTTAACATCAGATGATATTACAACTCAGATGCTAGACAACGGTATTACTCTTAACTCTACAGTAGAAGTACAAAATGGTGAGGGTGGTGTAGGTTCTTGGTGTCCTAACTGTGGCGATGCTGACAGTTTTAGAATAGACTTAACAATACTTGACAATAATAGTCAGGTATTAACTACGACTACACAAACAAGAACAGATGTAACAGGTATTAATGGTGTAGATTTTACTGACTCTATAACATATACAGGTACTGGTAGTTACTATGGCAACATATTTATTAAAGGCGAAGACGCATCAACAGGAAGACTTGGTGGACCAAACGTAGATAACATATCAGTTACCATGGAATATGACCCTGTTGTTTTATCATTAGAACAAACACAACATATATCTGCTGTTGCTGAAATCGTAGAAGAAATATATATAGAAGAATTTGTTTACGAAGAACCTGTTATTGAAGAGATTATCTTTGAAGAACCTATGGTTGAAATCATAGAAGAACCTGTTTTTATAGAAGAAGAATTTATTGAGGAGACTATTGTCTTAGCTCCTGCTATGATAGAACCTGAGATAATAGAAGAGGTTATAGAAGAACCGGCTATTGAAGAAGTGTTTGAAGAAATAGTAGAAGCACCTATTGAAGAAGAACTTGTGGAGGAAATTAATGAAACAGAAACTATCGAAGAAACAGAAAGAGATACAGAAGTTAATGAAAGTAACGGAGATGTTATCGCAGAAGAAACCGAAGTCGATAACGAGAGTGGGAGTATTGAAACCGAACTAACAATAGAAGAAATATCTATTAAGGTAGCTGATAAAATTAAAACAATAGATGGTCAGCTCAAAGCTACACAAATGATAGTAGCTAAGGTTATGCAGAAACACAACAAGATATCAAGTTACTCAAAAGTAAACACAGATATATTTATACAACCAAATATAGTTGATATAGATATAGGTACATATACAAACAATACCTATGTAGATATCAGAAATATTTATCCAAACCAAACATACGAGGACAGACTATGGACATCAAGGTAATTGCAGGGATACTAGGAATAGCTATCAGTCTTGGTAGTCTATTCGTATTTCAAGGACAGTTAATACAGAGGGTTGAGGTGCTAGAATCTAAATCAGTACCTGATATTACCCCATTAGAAAAAGAATTATCTATACTCAAATCACAAGTAGAGGATTTAAAAGCTAGAAATAGTAATCCATTAATGAGATGATAAAGATAATGAAGTTCTTATTAGGTAAGATAAGAACCAAATATCTAAGACCGGAGATATCTGTCTTAGAGTTTATACTAATATTGGTTATGTCATATTACATCACTAGATGGCTATATGCTTAAACTGATAGGAGATAACTATGAGTGCAAACATCCCTTATACCAAGAGGGAAATGCAAATCATCAAGGCAATCCATGCGATTGAACCTAATGCTAGGTTCAGTATTAAGGACAACATAAAGAATAGACTTGACTACCAATATGGTGGTATAGTATTCTTTAATTGTCTACCAATAAGTTGGGACGAAGTTATGGATAAGATTGATGAGCAAGAAGAAAGAAGACCTTATTAGTAATCCTCCCCATTACACAAAGGGGATTGAAACTACTAGGTATATACGGTCATGGGATATGGACTATGTTCGTGGTAACATTATAAAATATGTTACTAGATTTCCGTATAAGGGTACACCTGTGTCTGATTTAAAGAAAGCTCGTTGGTACTTAGATTATTTAATTAACGAGGAAGAAAATAAATGAGTGGTCAGATACATAATAGTGGTGGTAACTTTAGTAAAGTTGGCATCATACAAAGAGATGATGATGGTAACGCACTACAATGCCCTCATTGTGATTCAACCCATTTAATAAAATCGGGTACATGTGGTACTCATAAACAAAGAAAAAGATGGAAGTGCAGGACTTGTGAAAAGAAAACAGTAAGTCCTAAAATTATAAAGAATTACGAATTAGAAGAAGCTGAGAATCTTGATTGGTCTACTGAAGAACTAATCAATGCAAGAACAGAAGTCTTCAAAAGA
>Ga0181410_1000751_pt1 | contig 14167 bp, 23 predicted proteins | sample 33SPOviralmetaG_FD_130112 | JGI IMG/M metagenome (GOLD analysis project Ga0181410, IMG submission 130112) | Marine viral communities from the oligotrophic San Pedro Time Series (SPOT) site, San Pedro Channel, CA, USA - 33 SPOT_SRF_2012-06-20 | ecosystem: Environmental > Aquatic > Marine > Strait...
GAAAAAAAGAATAAAGATAAAGAGAAAAAATATTAGAGGTATAATACGGTAATGCTACAAGTAATCGATAATGCGACTCTTGTTAAGCAAGAGAAAGAGTTACGAGACAAAGCGCTCGCTGATCGTCAGGCGGATAGCGTTGTACTTGGTATTACATCTCATCTACGAACATGTTGGGACGCAGCTAAGCGTTCTAAGAAACCACTTGAAACAGTTATGCTCAAAGCTTTACGTCAACGTAATGGTGAGTATGAAGCAGATAAATTACAACAGATTCATCAGCAAGGCGGTTCTGACATCTACATGATGATAACAGAAGTTAAGTGTCGTGCTGCTGAAAGTTGGTTGCGTGACATTCTTCTTGACCAAGGAACTCCCCCTTGGGATTTGCAACCAACGCCTATTCCAGATTTGTCTCCTGACCAAACTGCAGAACTACAAAATGTATTTGCAGCAGAAGTTGTGAAGATGATTGAGCAACATCAGAAAGCACCAACACCTGATGACATTGCTGAAATGAAAGAGATGTTAACGCAAGATTATAGATTTAAACTTTTGCAAGATGCAGATAACCGTGCAAGAAAAATGAAAGTAAAAATTTCAGATCAATTTGCACAAGGTGGTTGGGGAGAATCATTTAACGATTTTATTACTGACTTAGTTACTTACCCATGTGCTTTCTTGAAAGGCCCTGTTGTTCGTAGGCAACGTAAGTTAGTTTATACAAAAGATGAAATGGGTAGAACTACTGTAGAAGCTGGTGAAGTTATTGCTCCAGAATTTGAAAGAGTCGATCCATTTAAAATATATCCAGAACCCGGTATTACTAATATACGGGATGGATATTTATTTGAACATCATCCGCTAAGTCGTACTGAACTTGCAGATATGATTGGAGTTCCCGGTTACGATGAAGATGCAATTAGAAAAGTTTTAGAATTAGGTAATGGTCAATCATGGATCAACGAAGATGTTGAGCTAATGAAAGACGAAGAAGAACGTAAGTTCCATACCGAGTCTAGACCTACCGACATTTATGACGCTCTAGAGTTCTGGGGTAAAGTCAGTGGTAAGATGCTTGTCGAATGGGGAATGGACGAAGAAGAAATTGAAGATCAAGCTCGTGAGTATGATGCTAATGTTTGGATTGTAGGTAACTATGTTATCAAAGCAGTTCTTAACTATGATCCCCTTGGTGAAAAACCTTACGCCAAAACTTCCTTTATTAAGTCTCCGGGGGCGTTTTGGGGTAAGGGGATTCCTGAGATTATTGAAGACATACAAGGTGTATGTAACGCATCAGCTCGTGCATTAATTAATAACATGGGTATTTCATCAGGCCCTCAAGTTGAAGTAAACCTTGAACGTATTCCACCTAATGAAGATATTACTCAATTACATCCTTGGAAGATATGGCAAGTAACTAATGATCCGTTTGGTTCTAGTTCTCCTGCAGTCCGATTTACACAACCAGACGATAACGCTAATACGTTAATGGCTGTATATGATAAGTTTAGTAAATTAGCTGACGACCATTCAGGCATCCCCTCTTATGTTTATGGTGACTTGAATGTGTCAGGGGCAGGACGTACAGCATCGGGGTTATCAATGTTAATGGGGTCAGCTGGTAAGGGGATACGTCAAGTAGTAATGCACATTGATAATGATGTAATCAAACCAGTTGTTCATCGACAGTTTGTTTATAACATGCGGTATGATGAAGATGAAAGTATTAAAGGCGATGTTGATATTATGCCTAGAGGAGCAGTTAACTTAGCTGTTAAAGAAACTGTCAACATGCGTCGAATAGAATTTCTTAATGCAACAGCCAACGAAATGGATATGCAGATTGTTGGTAAGGAAGGCCGTGCCGCGATTCTTCGCGAGATTGCCAAAGGGTTGCAAATGCCTGTGGATGATATTGTTCCATCTCGGGAAAAAGCTAGTCATGATGAGAAGATAAATGCTGAGATGATGAAAGCTCAGCAGCAAGCAGAAATGCAAGCACAAGCTGCTCAACCTGACGGTTCTCCCAAAGGTGGAATGGAAGCAAACACAGTTGGTAACGGTGGCGCTGGGAGGTCAAGATGAAACGGCCTAGTCCAGAAGTTATCAAAGCGTTAGCTAACACTGTACGTCAATACCCGGAAGTCTTAGAGTGGCTTGAAGGATGGAGTACAGAGGAGTTATCGCGGCTACCAAACGCTACACAGAATACGGCACTTGCACAGGGGCGGTGTCAGATTTTGATAGAGCTAAGTAAGCTCGTAAAAGAGTCCCCTGAAACGGCGGCAAAGTCATGACGAAGACAGCTGCTTTTAATTACGCACACCGATAGGAGCGATTATGGGAATACCAAAGCAAGTTCAGAAACAGTCTGAGGAAGTACAAGAGTTGTATAAAGAGTTAAACGGCGAAACAGAAACAGCACAGGTTGAAAAAACCGAGGCTACTGAAGTACCTGTTGAGCAGCCTATAGAACAACCTTCCGACAGTGTAGAAGATCAGGCACCGAAGTCTGAGCCACAAGAGCAAGTGGAGTCAGACGCTCAACCAAAAGAGTCTTGGGAACAAAAGTACAAGACGCTACAAGGGATGTATAACGCCGATGTTCCGCGCCTAAACGCAAAGAACAGAGAAGTTAGCTCCCGTGTTTCACAACTGGAACAGTTGCTAGGAACTATGCAACAATCAGCCAAACCTGAAGAACCAGTATCTACAGATCCTTTGATCACAGATGCTGATATGAAAGAGTATGGTGATTCGATTGATGTTATGAGACGAGCAGCTCGTGAAGAAGTTAATGCCGCAAATGGGCGGATTGCACAGTTGGAGAAAACAATTCAACAGCTACAAGGATTTGTGCCTCAAGTACAACAAGTACAAGCACAACAACAAGCTAGCAGTGAACAAGCGTTTTGGGCTGGACTTACCAATGAAGTATCTAATTGGCAAGATATTAATAACAATGCAGACTTTCAGTCTTGGTTGTTATCTATCGATCCACTAACAGGTATTTCACGTCAAACATATTTAGAGGACGCACAGAAGAATCTAGATACAAAACGTGTGGCGAGTTTCTTTGCGGCTTGGGAAAAGGAATTTGGAGTACCCGAAACTGCTCGTGAGAATCGATCAAATACTAATTCACAGCTTGAGAAACAAGTTGCACCGGGACGAGGACGTTCTGGTAAACCTGCGTCTCAAGAATCTAAGAATTATTCTCCTGCAGACATCCAAAAGTTTTTTGAAGATGTTCGTAAGGGATTATTTAAAGGTCGTGATGAAGAACGTGGTCGAATGGAAAGGGACATTTTCTCTGCACAGAGAGAAGGTCGAATCGTAACTGCTTAATTAAAAGGAGGTCATAATGGCTAAATTTGCAGTATCTCCGGGCCGCCCGGACTATAGCGGCAATTTCATTCCAGAAATCTGGAGTGGGAAGCTGATTGAGAATTTCTACGACGCTACGGTGTTGTCAGCGATCTCAAACACGGATTACGAAGGTGAAATCCGACAGATGGGTGATACGGTTAATATCCGTACTACACCAGAAATCACCATCAAAACGTATGTCAAGGGACAAACCCTTGCAGTCGAAAACCCTGATAAGGCTAAGATGCAACTAGTTATCGACAAAGGTGAATACTTTGCCTGTGTTGAAGACGACGTTGACCAAGTTCAGTCTGATATCGCATTGATGGATCAATGGTCTAAAGACGCTTCAGAGCGAATGAAGATTAAGATCGATCAAAGGGTTCTAACTGACATGTTGACTGATGTACACGCTAGTAACAAAGGACAAACAGCAGGAGCAATTTCTGGTAACATCGATTTAGGTGTAGCAGGTACTCCAGAAGCGCTTACTAAGTCTAATGTTATTGACTTGCTAATCAACATGGGGACGGTACTTGATGAGGCTAACTCACCTGAACAGGATAGATTTGTAATCATTCCTGCGAAGATGGCTGGTCTAATCAAGCAATCTGATCTGAAAGACGCATCAATTACTGGTGATGGTTCTTCTCCTTTGAGAAATGGCCGTCTTGGTATGATTGATCGTTTCACTGTTTTCGTTTCTCACAACCTAAAGAAAACTTCAGGTGGTGAGTTCAGCGTAATCGGTGGTCATAAAATGGGCTTTACGTTTGCATCTCAGATGACAAACATGGAGACTATTAGATCAGAGACTACCTTTGGCAACATAATCCGTGGTTTACAAGTTTATGGCTATAAAGTTACTAAGCCAGAAGCCTTGGCAACCGCCATCGTAACGCTTTAAGGAGGGTGAAATATGGCTACATATAATGATGGAAAAGGTTACAATATGGGTACAGCTGCCGCGCACGTTGCTGCAGGCATCAATAAAGTATCTTCTGTAACTGTAGAGCTAAACTTCGCTACTATCACTACTGACAGAGCAGCAGCCGGTCTGACTGCTTTGGGAGCAGCTGATGTTCTTGAAGTTATCCGAATCCCAGCAAAAACTTTGGTCACTAACGTGGCTCTAGAAGTTACTACTGCTGAGGGCGGAACACTAACAATCGATGTTGGTGACGGCGATAATCCAGATGGTTATCTGGATGGAGTTAATGGTAATGCTACAGCAGCTTACCTTACTGTCGCTGGAACTGACGCCTTTGAAGCTGGTAAGTATTACACAGCTGCTGATACAATCGACGTTACTACTGTTAACGCCGCAGACACAGCAGTTATGAAACTTACAGCTGTAATGGTAGACTGTTCATAATATTGATTGGGGGGCTTAGGCCCCCCTCTCTATAGGAGTGTTGTATGGCAAAAATTGATAAATCTAAGATGGCTTGTAACAAACCAAAGCGTCAGGTATCTGGCGGTAAGAAGTTTGTTGTTAAAGCATGTCAGAATGGTAAAGAAAAAGTAATTCGATTTGGAGATGCTAATATGACAATTAAAAAAGATCAGCCGGGTAGACGTAAAAGTTTTAGGGCTAGACATGGTTGTGATAGCAGACCTCCATCTAAAATGACGGCTCGTTATTGGTCGTGTAAGAAGTGGTAATTTATTATGGCAGCACCTAAAGCAAAATCAAAAAAAGACGCGTGTTACTATAAAGTTAAAGCACGTTATTCAGTTTGGCCTTCGGCTTATGCTTCAGGAGCTTTGGCAAAATGTAGAAAAGTTGGAGCAGCTAATTGGGGAAATTCTAAAAAGAAGAATACAAGTTCCTCAAAAAGTGGTAAAAGAGGTTAACAAATGGCAGTAAGAAAAACTGAAGAAGGAGCAAAGTTAAAACGTTGGTTTAAAGAAAAATGGGTAGATGTAAAAACAGGCAAGCCTTGCGGCAGACAACAAGGAGAAAAACGTGATTACCCTTATTGTCGCCCGTCTAAACGAGTATCAAAAGATACACCCAAAACCTCGTCGGAACTTTCAGCTTCTGAAAAACGTTCTCGTACTGCTGCAAAGAAAAGTTCTAAAAAAGTAAAACGAGTATAGGAGGATATAATGATTAGATGGCTTAGAAATAAAAATGATGGTGAGATTTATGAGTGGGATGAAATTCTTGCTGAAAATCCAGCGACAGAAGAAGTTACTGAGGAACAGGCGTTTCCAGAAAAATTTTTAGATAAGAAAAAGAAAAACCGTAAAGCTAAGGTAAATTTAGAAACTGAAGTCCCTGAAGTAGGTGATGATACTCCAGAAGAATTAGCTGAAGAAGCAACAAGAGGTTTAGAGCGAGCTAGGAATGATAAAGGTCATTATGTAAAAGACGATCCTACTACGCCTCAAAACGAAGCATGGGTTAAGAAAAAATGATACTAAACGATGTTGTCACAGAAGTAAGAAGAATAGTACAGGATACTAATACCCCTCAAAGGTATAGTGATACTGTACTTATAGGATTTGCTAACCAAGCACTTAAACGTATTGCTGTGTTACGTCCTGATCTTTTTGCTTTTATTGGCGACATTACTAATACTGCAGATACTGTAGTACAATCTATGCCTTCTGATTCTATTCGTTTAATTGATATATACAATGTCAAAGGTGGCAGCGGTATTACAGAAACAAATAGAGAGTCATTAAATCAAGCTTACCCTTCTTGGATGAATGATACAGCAGGCCCTGCTGTTAATTTTATGCGTCATGTAAGGAATGCTAATAAATTTTTTATATATCCAAAAGCTCCTACTAACCAAGTTCTTATAGGAGAATATGCACAAACACCTCCAACGTATAATGGAACAACTACAGTAGCTCTTTTACCTGATGCTTATTTTCCTGTCGTGGTTGATGCTACAGTGTTTATTACTGAGTCTGTTGATAACGAGCATGTTAATTCTAAACGTGCACAAATATTCCAACAGTCATTTACACAGTCTCTTGGTGTAGCCGCTCAAAGTAGAGAAGTAACAGATACTGAAAGAGGCGGATTAGATGAGGAGGATGTAACATAATGGCTGATAGAACTTATTTAGATATAGTAAATAGATTGTCTCCTAGCGTACCGGGTTGTCCTACACCAGTTGTAGAACAATACGTTCGTGATGCAGCAATCGAAGCTTGTGAAAAAACATTAGCTTATCGATATGAACAACCCAGAATAAGATTAGTTCCCGGTGGTCATGATTATGAATATGATACACCTAATGAAACTGAGGTACATGCAGTATTATCTGCTACAGTTAATGAAAACAGATTGACTCCTGTAACACTAGAACAGTTAGTTGATATGTATCCTAAGTGGCCTAATCAATCTACTGATGAACAAGCAGAACCTAGGTTTTTAACACAGTTAGACCCTGACCATTTTTCTCTAGCACCAGTTCCGGATAATTCCGTGACATATGATGTTAGAATGATATTGTGTCTTAAACCATTGAGAACATCCACTAAAATGGATAAAACAATTCTTGATGAATTAGAAAATGTAATTATGCACGGAGCACTTCAACATCTATTAGTTTTACCTGATAGATCATGGAGTGATAGAGAGCTAGCTACTTATCATGCTAAGCAGTTTGTTATGAAGACTGCAGAACGTAGAGCTAGAACTAATCTCGGTGCTTCAAAAGCATCTATGCGTGTACAGATGCAAAAGTTTGGGTGAGGTAAATTATGGCTGATACAATAAAATTAGTTAAAGGAGATGAACTACCACAAATCACTCTTACTCTTACGGATGATGTAGCAGGATCTGCGTTAGATTTATCAGCAAATACAACTAGTGTAAGTATTAAATTTAAACTTAAAGGTGGTACATCTACCTTATCAACAATTTCTACTACTAAACTTACTAATGGTGCTGACGGAAAAGTATTATTTAATTTTGCAGGTGGTGTACTTGATGTTGATCCCGGTGAGTATGAAGGTGAAATTGTTATTAATTTTAATGGAAGTTACCAAACAGTTTACGATACATTAAGTTTTAGAGTACGGGATAATTTCTAATGGCTAACGTTAGTGTATCTAACATTACACTATCAGCTATTGTTTCAGTAACAGTAAGTATAGCTAGTTATAGTGCTTCTGCTTCTCATACTGATGTTGTTTATTCTACTGGCGGTGCTTCGGTGTCGTACAACTATGAACTTATTGAGACACGTCCGTTATCATCTGTATCGGTATCAATATCTGAATTAATTTCTAAACAAGCAAACAAAAGCCCAAGTGATGATGTAACAGTTACTGAGACTGAAGTTAAAAATATAAATGTTAATGCTAGTGATTTAGTAACAGCACAAGAAGCTTTATTTAAAATAGTAACTAACCCTATTGATTTTGATCCTACTGATGATGATGTAGATCCAACTCCTGTTACAATGACTGAATTAGCAGCTAAGACTTTAACTATAGGTGAGCTAGCAGATAATGATGACGTAACAATTTCTGAGTCTATATCTAAACAACCTAACAAATCTCCATCTGATTCTATTGCAGCTAGTGAACAACTTAATAGTTTTCATTTTGGTAAAACTTTTTCAGATACAGCAACATCTTCTGAGGAGATTAACCGTATTGATGTAACTACCGTATTAGCAGACGATGTTACAGTAACAGAATCTTCAGCTAAAAACATTACACCAGCAGGTAAAACAGATTCTGTTAATGCTGTTCAATCTAATATAAAAGCATTTAATTCAAGTATAGATTTTGATTTATCAGATGCTGATGTAGATCCTGATCCAGTTACAGCTTCAGAACAAATAAATCTTTTTTCTCTTAACAAAGGATTATCAGACACAGCTAGTATAGCTGAGTCTACAGTTAAAAATATTACACATGGAGGGTTTAGTGATACTGCTAGTATAACTGAATCTACTGCTAAAGTAGTAACTTTACCGGGTGTGACAGATAGCCTCACTGCAGTAGAAGGTATTAAGTTAAACCCATCTAAACCATTTGCAGATATAGTTTATCCTAATGAGTCTATAGCTCTTAATCCTAGACCTGTGTTTTCACATGCTGTATCAGCTACTGAAAGTATTAACACTTCACTTATATTAGGTGAATCTAGTTATCTATACCCTGATTTTGTTGTTGCATCAGATGGTTCAGGAGCAAGTAAACTTCCGGGTTATCATATAGGTACTACCAGAGTTAGGGTTTCTACACTTCCTAATTTGAGTTATCAGCTAAATGAAGAACTAACAATGTTCAACGAAGATGTAGTGTTGGGTACTAGTTTAGATGCTGTACAGTATTATAACAAAATACATCTACAAGATAGAACTAGATTTAGAGATAGTGATTTTTCTGCTCAATTAGGCCAAGCTGGTAGTTTATTAAACAGTGCATTAATATGGGATATTGCTGTTGATAGTATAGGTAGAGTTCCATTTACAGGAGTTATTGGGGCTGCAGAACAAATAAACATGGCTGTATTAAATAGTGATACAATTACTTACGGCGAAGAAACAAACGCTGGACTAATTGTCAACTTTATGTATACTGATACACAAGATCCTGAGATAGGTGGACATTACTTTAACGAAACTCCGCTATGTGCAGGAGCTTACTAATATAAGGAGATGGAAATATGATAAACGATACTATCAAAGTAACAGGTGAATTAAAGATTACTGTTACAAAACCTGATGGTAACACACATGAAACGGTTGTACCAAATATTGTTGTTACTGATGGTAAAGAATATATTGCTTCCCGAATGAAAGACGCATCAGCTACAGCTATGAGTCACATGGCTATCGGCACAGGCAGCACTGCTGCAGCCGCTGGTGATGCTGCTCTAGGTACTGAAGCAGGTAGAGTTGCTTTGACTTCTACTACTGTAACCAGTAACGCAGTAGCTTATGTAGCTACGTTCCCAGCAGGAACAGGCACAGGCGCAGTTACGGAAGCCGGAATTTTAAATGCAAGTTCAAACGGAACTCTTTTGTGTAGAACTGTCTTTTCAGTTATTAACAAAGGAGCGGCTGATACACTAGGTATCACTTGGACTGTTACTGTAAATTAGGGAGATAAACTATGAGTGTAAAATTCTCAAATAATGGTCACTCCACATTAGCAGCTAGTTTAACAAATAGTGCTACAAGTATTACTGTTGCAAGTGGTCACGGCGCTCGTTTCCCATCTCTTACGGGCAGTGAGTATTTTTATGCTACATTAATTGATTCTTCTAATAATTTAGAAATTGTTAAAGTAACAGCAAGAAGTTCAGATGTTCTTACAGTTACAAGAGCACAAGAAAGTACAACAGCAAGAGCGTATGCGATAGGAGATCGAATAGAACTTCGTGTAACTGCAGCAGGTCTTGTTGATGCTACTGCTTTAGACGCTGTTGTTGCAGATAACAGTATTACTGCAGCTAAAATAAATGTTTCAGGAAATGGATCAGCAGGTCAATATCTAGAATCAGATGGCGACGGCAGTATGACATGGAGCACAGTTTCATCTGGTACTTACTCGGTTCATAGAATAGATTCGTATTCGCATGCTTCTGCAACTAACCATAGTAGTGGAGGTTCAAACTATATTGATATAGCTGGTGGTAACACAGTTAACTTTACACCAACTCATGCAAACGATTTTATTTTCTTTACACATTATTGCAGATTAAACTGGGGTAATTATGCACAAGGTGCAGATGTTTATTTAATGATGAAAGCTAGTAGTGCATCAATAGGTAGTGGAGATACAAAACTTAATTATAATGGACAACACGCAACTTACACCAATACTGTTACAGATATTTATATGCAAGTATCAAAACAAATTATGGTACCTTGTACAAATTTAACAGTAGGAACAACTTATTATGTTGAACAAGCTGGTGCGGTTCATACAGGTAATGGAACAATGTCCTTTGGTGGAACTGCGACGGATGCATCAGGCTATATTAATGGTATGCACAGACACCATGTAACAATGACACATTATAAGAAAAACTAATGGGGGATAGATAATATGGAAAAAACAATCGGAATGAAATACGCAGAAGCAATCAAAGCTCTTAATGCTGATTGGTCTGGTACTGTTATAGGTGATGTAGTAGAAAAAGACCTAGTAATTAATTGGGATGGTCAAGATCCAATTTCTACATCAGATATAAAAGCTAAAATTACAGCAATGGACAAAGCTGAAACAGACGCAGCAAAAGCTATAACTGATCTTAAAGCTAGTGCTAAAGCTAAGTTAATTGCAGGCACAAAGTTAACTGAAGATGAAGCTAACACGATAGTTTTGTAAGGAGTAAAGCATGGGAGTCAAAGTAAAAAATAATGCGTTTGGCACTATCTCAGGTAGTATAAGCACTTCTGCTACAACTCTTTCTCTCGATACAGGACAAGGAGCACGATTTCCAACTTTAGCTTCTGGCGATTTTTTCTTTGGTACTCTTGTTGATACTTCAAATAATATTGAAGTTGTAAAAGTCACTGCACGTTCTTCAGACTCTATGACTATAGTTCGTGCCCAAGATGGCACTTCAGCTCGTGCTTTTGCTATTGGTGATAGGTTTGAACTTAGACCTACTGCTGCATTATTTGAATCTATTCCTTATGATAATCCAACTACATCTACAGGTTCTTTAGCTTTACCAGTAGGTACTGATGCACAAGAACCTACAGCAGCTGATACAGAAGGTCATATTAGATATAACTCAGATGATAATGTTATATATTTTTCAAATGGATCGGCTTGGGTAAAGATTGCAGCTACCATTCCAGTTTTATCTAGCATATCTGGTAGTATATTTGCAGGAGCTGCCAGTACACTGACTTTATCAGGAACTGGTTTTATGACTGCTAACCTTATAGTAAATTTTAAACAAACATCAGATAGTATTGATGCAAATGTAACTGTTACGCCATCATCGGATAGTGCTGCGTCAGTTGCAGTTCCAGCGGCGGTTTATAATAGTGTAACAGCAGGAAATGCAGTAACAATAAAAGTTACAAACGCAGATAGTATTGCTTCTGGTAATCAGAATGTTACCGCATCTGCATTACCTACTGGTGGAACAATATCATCATACGGAAGTTATAGAGTACACACATTTAATAGTGGTGCAAACTTTGTAATGCCTTCTGGTTTATCAAAAACAGTACAAGCTTTAATCGTTGCAGGCGGTGGCGGAGGTGGAGGCACAAACGTCAACGGTGGCGGCGGAGGTGGAGCAGGTGGTATGCGTACTACTTCAGCTTCTATAACCGCAGGAACTTATGCTGTCGTAGTCGGTGGCGGTGGTTCAGCAGGAAACGCGGGCAGTGATGGAGGCACTTCATCATTTAACGGAACTTCAAATGTCGGCGGTGGCGGCGGAGGATACAACAACGGAACCAATGGACGAAGTGGAGGTTCTGGTGGTGGTTCAGGACGTGACCAACCGAGCGGCGGAGGATCTGGTACTTCAGGCCAAGGAAACAATGGCGGTGCTTCACACGCAGCAACTTGCTCTGGTGCAGGTGGCGGCGGAGGAAAAGGTGGTGTTGGACAAAACAGTAACCAAGACTGTGGAGCAACTATTACTAACAATTACTCTGGTGGCGGATTAGGTTCTAACAACGATTATCAAACAGGCTCAAACATTGCTTATGCAGGTGGCGGAGGTGGTGCATGGGAAGGTGTATCTACAGGTTCACAAGGTGGATCTGGAGTTGGCGGTAACGGTGGTTCAGCAGGTTTAGCTACTGCTACAGCAGGTGCTACTAATAAAGGTGGCGGCGGAGGTGGCGGCCAAGGAAATAGAGCAGCTCAAAACGGCGGCTCAGGTGTAGTAATATTAAGGTACACAATATAGGAATTATTATGGCTCATTATGCAAAAGTTTTAAACGGAAAAGTAATCAATGTTATGAGAGCTGAAAAAGAATTTATTGATAGTTTTATTGATGAGTCTCCCGGTGAATGGATTCAAACATCTTTTAACACTAGACATAACAAACATTATAAAGCAGATGGCACTTTATCAGCTGATCAAAAGAAAGCGTTAAGAGGTAACTATGCTTCAATAGGCGGACATTACGATAAAGCTAAAGATGTTTTTTATGATGAAAAACCATATGACAGTTGGGTTTTAAGTAAAGATTGGGAATGGGTGTCACCAAAAGGACACATGCCAAATGACGGTAAATCATACCAATGGAATGAAACTGATAAAGTATGGGAAGAAATGGGTGAGTAATGGGTAAATTACCTGTAGTTTTATTCTTATCAAAAAAAGATAGAGAAAAAAGAAAAGAAATGTGTGATGTATGTGATCAAAAAAATGGTGTTAGATGTAGTTCATGTGGTTGTTTTTTAATTGCATTACAAAAAGTAAAATACTGGGGATGCCCAGAAGGAAAATTTTAGTATGATAGAACGAACACCTCTATATATGTTACCTAATGGAACGTTTATTAGAACAGCAGATTCTGTTCCTGAAGGTAGTGTAATAGTGAAAGAACCACCAGCGCCTGAAGAACCAGAGGTAAAGGTAGAAGATCAAACAGCAGCTGTGGTAGCCGCAATGAGGTTAGGTAATGGCTAAAGCAGCAGAGATAGAAAAAGAATTAATTAAGCATGAAGCAGTTTGTGCTGAGCGATACGAGATGATTATATTTCGTATTGAGCGATTAGAAAAGATTATGATTATAGCAGCTGGTGCTATGATTATAGGACTAACGTCAATACTAGCAACAATACTAATAGGAGGATAATATGCCCGGTGGAAAAAAAGTAGGTATGAAGACTAAAAAAGAAAACGGATCTAAAGTGATTGCAAAATATGGTCATGGCGGAAAAATTAAGAAAAGCAAAACTATGTCTTATAAAAAAGGTGGTATAGTTAAGAAGACATAAAGTGAGGTATTTTTATGCGAAAAATGGAGTGGTGGGAGAAGATCATTTTATTCGCTGCTTCCATTATTTTGGGCGCAGTGTTAATGTTATTTGCAAATGTAGCGTTTGCAGAGACTAATACTATTTCTAGTACGGTCACAGGTACTACCACTGTAGATAAAACCCCACCTACTGCCTCAGCACCTTCTATAGTTATTAACAACCAAGATGTTTGTACGTCAGCTACATCGGTAGCTGTACAGACGCAGATACTTGGCTTTGCTACAGGTCAGACTGTTACAGATAAAAACTGTGAAAGACTAAAACTTGCTCGTTCTTTATATGGAATGGGTATGAAAGTTGCTGCAGTATCTGTTCTTTGTCAAGATGGACGTGTCTGGGAAGGTATGTGGATGGCGGGAACACCGTGTCCGTATCTTGGTAGTATAGGTAAAGCAGCTACAGAAGCTTGGAAAGATAACGATTACCAAGCACCTACAATAGAAAGTTTGCAAAAAGAAAAAGTAAAAGAGGTAAAAAAAGAAAAGAAAAAAGTAACTAAACCACAGGAGGGTAGTAATGTTGACAAAAAAGGTCTTTCCATTTTTGGCGGTCTTGCTGTTTTATTGTTCCTCCTCTAGTGCATACGACCAACAATATACAGTTGGTGGTGTAGGCCCTAATGGTGGTACTGTTACAACGGTTACTGTTGTACCCGAACTTACTAATACTGAAGAAGTAATGGTAGGTGATTTTCTAGAAACTACATATACATATACTTATACAGAGACGATTGAAGAAACTGTTAATCAAACTTCATACGAAACTGTAACTGTTATTACAGAAAAAACAGACCAACTTATAGATACAGCTACTGTAACAAACAGTAACATTTCAACTAA
>Ga0181410_1000755_pt1 | contig 14155 bp, 21 predicted proteins | sample 33SPOviralmetaG_FD_130112 | JGI IMG/M metagenome (GOLD analysis project Ga0181410, IMG submission 130112) | Marine viral communities from the oligotrophic San Pedro Time Series (SPOT) site, San Pedro Channel, CA, USA - 33 SPOT_SRF_2012-06-20 | ecosystem: Environmental > Aquatic > Marine > Strait...
AACTCTGTAGACTCTACACTTGCTCTGTTTAACTGTGATGCTGTTGCTAATACTATTTGATGTTCTACTGCTAAATTACGTAACTCTTCTGATACATATTTGTCTTTAATAAACAAATCACTTGGAGATACTCTCTTACTAATTGGCATTAATAAATCTAAATAGTCAACACAAATACAATCTGGTTTAGTACCTGTTTGCACTTCATATTCTTTCAAGTAACTACGTAAATCATTTACTGTTGCACCACTACTCATATATTTTAATTGAAACTTACCAGACTTTTGTCCTTGCATTCTAACCATTAAATCAATGTCATCAATTTTCTTAAATATTTCATTTGTTGCTACACCAGTTGACATACTATCAACTCTCATAGAACTTAATTCTTCACTTAATTCAAATGTAAAATAAATTACGTTCATTCCAACGTTTGCCCAATTCAGTGCAACATTTTGTAAGAATAAACTTTTACCTGCACCTGACTGTCCTGCAAAAATATTTAATTCGCCTTTGTTAAATCCACCATATAGTTTTTGATCCAATGCAGACCATCCTGTACTTACTGTACCATTATTATCTTTAAGCGATAACAATCTTGCTTTTGGATCAACAAAATAATCTGTACCTAAATCTTTTGTAAGTCCAATTCTTACTGCGTGTTTAATTTTATCTTCTACTTGTCCATAATCACCTTTTTCTAATAAATCAGCTGATGATATAATTGCGTGTTCTAATGCTTTGTGTCTACAAAAAGTTTCAAACTCATCAAAAAACCAATTCTTATGTTGTTCATCCATTTCAACTTTTTTAAGTTCAACACCACACGTTGCTTTTATTTGGTCTATTGTTGGAAGTGCATTATATTCTTCTGAATGCTCTAACATAAATTTAATTACGTTTGATAGTTTATGTGAAAAGTATTTTGGCTTGACTATGTTTTTAACTCTTACAAATAACTCATGATCTGTTGCACAAAACTCAATAAAAAGTTTTTGTAATTCTTCGTTATAATCTTTATAGTCAGTTACAGCCATTTTACCATTGTCCTTTGTTCAATTGCTCTTTTGTAACTCTATATGGAATTTTTTCAATCACTCCACCTTTTGCGTAAAATTTTTTCCACATATTTTTCTTTGCTTCTTCTTTTGCTTTTACATCTTCTGGCAAATCAGCAGTATAATCTTTTTCTAGTTTTTTCATAATTATATATTACACACCTTCCTGTTGTTTTACAAGTCTTAAATATTTCCAACTATATGGAAATTCTTCATTACATAATTGATCAATAGAATCTGCTATTGTTCTTGTTTCTTCTTGGGTGTCTTCAGCACATCTTAATTCACACACTCTTGCAAATGCGTATAATGTTCCACTCCAATACCACTCTGTCATCATGTTTTGTGGCAATACCATTCTTGCTAACTCAGGAGCAATTCCTTTGGCCAGCATATCATTGTATGTTGTATTAGCATTTTTTATTGTATTAGCGATATTATATTCAATTGTTTCACTACTACTGCCTTGTTTTTTATCTTCAGCTCGTAATCTCCAATTTTTAGGCATATAATATTCTGGTTCATAATCAACATAACGCCTGCTAATTTCATTCCAACTTAAACCTACTTGGTGCTTTACTAACTGTCTAGCAACAAATATAGGTGCTTTAATTCTAAATTGCAAACTACAATGTGCAAATGGTGACCAATGATTATGCTTTGCTAAAAATGAAATTAACTTTTCATCTGATGCTCCAAACACATCTTTGCTTTTTCCAAAACTTACTCTTGCGGCATTCACCACAGTTAGGTCTGAACCCATTTTATCAATTAATTGTACTTCCACTATTTCTTACTCCTAATTAATAGGTTTTAACAATTTTATCTGCAATACCATATCTTACTGCCTCTTTAGCACTTAACCATCTATCTTCAGGTGGTAGTAAAATATCTCTAACTTTCTTTTCACTTAAACCAGTACATTTTATATAATGGTTAATCATTCTTTCTGTACTTAATTCAAATTCTCTAACTCTTGCAAATAGTTCGTGTTCCTTACCACCTGATCCCCAACTGTATTGATGTGATAGTATTGATGTATTTGGTGTAAGAACTCTACGACCTTTTGCACCTGCCATAAATGTTAATAGTCCACATGATGCAATCATACCAAGTCCTACAGTTTTTACAGGAATAGCTGATCCTTTCATTGTGTCAATTAATGCAAATGCTGAATGCACTTGCCCACCTGGTGAATTAATTACCAATGTTAGTTCATTTGGTCTTTGTGAGTTTGGCATTAAATTTTTTTCAATAATTGTATTAATAACAGGTGTTGTTGTTTTAGCATCAAACCCGTCAGCAAAATACATAATACCTGCTTCCCACATCATCATACCTGGTGCAAGTGGTTGTCCGGCAGGTCCTGGTCCTTTTGCTTTATCTTCTTTTTTCTTTCTATCTAAATCAGCCATTATTATTTTTCTCCTATGCGATTTTTCTTAATACGTTAATTTTTACTTTATTATTTACTCTGTTTTCAATGATGCTTTTTATAGTAAATAATTGGCCATAACTTTTAACAGCGTCAGCACAATCTTTTATACTTTCATGCCATGGTGGAAAACTTACTGCCCATCCATTTTCAACTGCTTGATCAATTAGTGTTGTACCTGCTCTATCTCTATCAGGACAAACTATAATTTCACCTTCAAATTGATTTATAATATCTATTTGTTGTTGATTAAGTTTATTATGTAGTACTGCTAATCCATCTATACTTAATGCATCAAGCACACCTTCTACAACAATTAAATATTTTCTTTTTTTACTTAACACATCTAAATTGTACATATAATTTGGTTGTGAGTTTGTAAAATATTTTGGCTTATCTGGATTATTATCAATTATTCTTGATGTATAACCAACTGTGTTTCCATTATAATAAAATGGTACAATAAACCTTCTATTTAAATCTAAATACGTATCATTACACCAATAAAAATCATTAGAATGATCTAGTCCCCTATCAATAATATGTTTGTATACCCAAACAGCATCATCTGGTGGATTATCATTTTTAATAATTTCAACTAACGGTTTAGAACCTTTTGGTAGTTGTACTTCACGCCAACTAATTTTTGGTTTTGGTTTTTCTATTTCGTCTTTAAAATTTTCTTTTTCTCGTATTGCTAACAACTGAAGTTTTTTAACTTCACTATCTGGAAGACCAATACCTCTCAAAAGACCTACTAACTTTTTACCAAATAATCTTCCTGGCTTATAGCTCGTACTAAAGCCACAATTAAAACAATGATATACCATTCCTTCAATAAATCTAAAACCACCTCTTGAACGTGTGTCTGGCCTTGCTTGGCCATTTGTTATACACATTGGACAATTTACTGTTGTCCATCCACTAGGTGTCTTTTTTCTTTTACCATGTAAATGTGTTAGTATAGTATTTTGAAGATCCATACTTATATATTATAACAAAACTAACAAAAAGTCAATTAGATTGTGAAGGTATTGTTGCCAAATTTAACATCACCAAGGCCACCAATATCAAGTTTAAATCTATTTGGTGCTTCACCTGATGCACCTAAACCCATTTCTTTACAAATTTCATATGGCGTTACTTTGTAATTTTCAGCATATTTTAATATCTTTAATGTTCTTGGATGTGTAGTAGATATTAATTGGAATGATTCTGATTCATCTCTTGATTTTAATATTGTTCCTGCAGAACGAAATACTCCACCAACGTTGGCCAAACTATCAGGTATATACAATATATCTTTTTTAGTTAATTCTTCTACAGTTTTATCTGGATCAACATTATCAATTTGATTGTTTGCCGCACCACAAATAATTTTACAATTCATATCTTTTACCATATTTAATTTTACGTCATTACCTAATGCACATGGAGAATATACATCAAGCTCTTCTTTATGTAAATTATAAGTTGGTACTACTTTGTATTTCCAACGACTAAAGTTTTTAAACTGTTTTAACTTCTCAGGATCTACTTCAGAGAAATATAATTCAGCACCATCATCACACAAATAATTTGCTAACTGAAACCCTACTTTTCCTAATCCCTTAATACCAACTTTAACTCCTTTAAGTGACTTTTTATCAAGTTTATATTCTACTGCGGCTTTAATTGAATGATAGACTCCAAATGCTGTACAAGAACTACCTACATCTGGATCTGAATATGTTGCTGTGTAATCAGTAAAATTTCTTAATTGGCTTAACATATTATAATCAAAGCCAACATCTAAACCAGCATAGTAGTCACCTTTAAGATAATTAATTGCTTCACCAAGCCAACCTATAATACGTTTTGGTTCTACTCCAAGGTTTCCTGTTTCTCTATGTAGTACCCCTTCAATAACTGTTTTGCCGCCGCCAAGTTTAATTCCTGCTACAGCACATTTTTCAGTCATTGCTTTTGATAAATTTAAAACATCATTGTAAGGTGTTTGTGAATCTTTATATTTCCAAAATCTTACACCACCAAATGATGGACCAGCTTTAGTTGAGTGTACTGCAATGTAACAACTAAAATTGTCGTCATCATTGGTCGCATGAATAACTCTTTCAAAATCATTTCTTTGGATTTCTTCAATCTTTAAGAATGGTCTAGTAACCATTACTAATTCCTTAATAATACTTTAGTAAATGTTCCTGAATTACTTCCGCCTGGATCGTATGCTGTTCTAATCCATTTTGCTTGACTTATAAATCTATAAGGTGCTAATGAATCTGCACTTGTTATAGTTACTGACGTTGTACCGCTTGTTAATGGTATATCAAACCAATCATTATTATCATTACTTGCTATATCTGTTAGACAACCTTGCATTTTAAATGCACCATCAAATGATGATGTATAAACTGCAATAGTATGATTACTTGAAGTTAAATTACGTTCAGATGCTCCAGCTACTGCGTTTGAATAATACCAAGTACCATCATTGGTTCCTGGATTCCATTCCATTGTTAATGTTTCTGCAGGACTAGGCATTACACCTTCAATAATTTCAACTGTACCAACTGCGGCACGATTTAAATCTGTAAAAACAATTTGCTGTTCACTGTTGTTATTTGTAGTATATAAACTATAATTATATAAGCCTGATGCTATGTCATATAAATCAGCACTTGTTAAACTAAATGTTGCTAAACCTTTTGTTGCACTTGTTATTGTTAATGGTCTTGAAATTGATGTTTCTTTTGTATTGCTATCAATTATATTAATTGTAACAGTCATATTTGTTAAATCAACAGGAGCTCTATCACTGTTTTTTAATTCAAATTTTACTGTATTATCAATACCTTGATACAATTTTATAGTTTTATCATACATAGTTACATTACCTTGATTTGCACTTGTATTTACTATCACTGTGTGGGCATTATTATACACATATACACTTATTGACATATTACAAATCTTTCCTCAAATTATATGTATATTTATGTTGCTAAATAGAATTAAAGCAAGTATAATAGAGCGATGGATTACAACGAACTTACAGATAAATTTCCCTTTTTATCATGCATAAAGCATGGTACTACCGAATATGTTGGTATAATGCAAAATCAAGATGACTTTGTAACCAGTATGTATGTATATGATGTTATTGATGACGAAAATCAAAAACGTGATTTTTTACGTTTAGGTGATGTTTGGTGGTGGGAGTCAAATAGAGTAATACCTATTAATATATTTTTAGCTGGAGACTTTACTAAATTTCAAAATTGTTTGAGAACTTTTACAACTAAAGATGTAAAAGTAGTATTTGGACCAATTACTAGTTTAAATAATATTATTAGAAAACGTATTAAAAGACGTCAAATTCAATTAGTTAAAAAGACCGATTAACTAAACAATAACATTAGATAGTATATTCATTTGTACACAAATTGCTAATGCATATCCAATAGCATGACTTTTCTTAAAATAATATGTACCGTCAGTAGGTTTTTTCCAAACATTGGATTCTATTTCATTCCAATTTTGTTTAGCAAGATATCTTTTTGCTGGTCGTATAATTGCCAATACTGCCGCAAGTTGTTCTACTGATTTTGGCTTTAGTGTATTAACAATATCAAAATGATTGTGTATATGAAACAGTTGTTCTACTATTTCTCTATGCTCTAGTAATTTCCAATCAGGTTCTTGATCAATTAACTCTTGTAAATGTTTTTCATTTTTAACTTTATCATATACTCCAACATTCAAAAGGTCTAATTTAAAATAACCTCTATCTTCTGCTTCTTTATAATTAATGTTTGCAGAATTAGTAAAAGGATGTACTGGTATATCAGTAAAGTATACTCCTGTATTATGTTTCTTTATTACACCATCTTGTATAATACTTGCAGGTATGTGTTTTAATTTTTCTAATAACACATCTCTGTTTTTTACATCAATATCAATATCTGTTTTTGCTATGTTTACCATTGATTATGTTTTGGATCTTTCTGCTGTTTAATTTTTTCTTCATCTTCACTTATTGGTAAATCTAATTGTATACCATCTCCCAAATCACCAGAACTGATTGAATCAAAAGTACCATCATCATTTGCAAAAGAATATGAAACTCCAGGTGACCAGTCTAAGTCTGTTGTTACAGAATCATAATCTATACCTGCACCTTTTGTTGCATTTCTAACTAATCTCATTCTATGGTCAATTTCTTCCCAAGTTTTATATAAGTTATCAGATTCATTTTGTTTTTTTATAACTTTATCTTTATGAACCAAGTGTACTAAAGTGTTTAACTCTTCCCATTTTTCTCTAACTGCTTGGTTATCACTTTCTTCTGCAATGTTTGCCACTATTTGTGGCGAGCCATGTATTTTTTCGTCTGTCATATACCTGCCTTTTCTAATACATCTTCTACAAACCTAACGTCTTGACTTGCCATTTGAAATTTTGCAGTCCAAAAGTCTGGATCAATGTATTCATTTACTAATGCAACTTGTTCTGCATTAAACGATTGTAATAGTTTAACACCACTTTTAGAATTATACAAGATCCATGGTGAAATTTTTCCTGATCTAATATAGTGAACTGCTCTATTTGGTGTTACTTGTTCTAAAAATAAGTTCCATGGTTTACCAGTTTCATCTTCCCAACGTTTCATTATTATTATAGCACGTTCAATAGCAGTTCTGGCCTCTTCATTTTTATTATGATCCTTAACATAAGTTTCATATACTGAATCTAAATGCCATCTATCAATTTTAATTGTGTGTTTGCACAAATAATCAACATACTTTGTGGGATCTATAACATTGACATCAACTAGATATCTTCCAAACTTTGTAAATGCTGTATAATACCGACTTTTTGCAAAGTCATCATACGTTCTTTCATTTACTGCCTGTGTCATTGTTTGTTTGTAAAAATGTTGATAGGCTCTAAATGCTAATTGTACAAAACGTTCATCTTTTTGTTGGTATCTTCTTTTTGGTTCACACATATGAACTGATAATGTTGATTCTTTTGTGAATTTTGCATTACAATACTTACACTGAAACATCATTTTTTACCAAGCTCTTTAATTTCCTTATCTGTCCAGCCTTGCTGTTGTGCTAATTTTTTTAAACTATTTGTATCATTAATTAATTTTAACACTTCAACCTCATCACGTTTTGCTGTTGGAAAGCATTCTGATAACAATTTATCTATTGCAGTTTTTTTACCTTTACCTTTTGGTGCTTTTACCCATGGATGAAACATTTTTTTCTTAATACCTGCAAGTGATAACAACTTCCAAAATAACATTGAATCACCTTCATGCTTTTGTGTTAAACCAAACTGCTTATTAGCAAAATCATTTACGGCTAATATATAATGTTCTTTAAATGCTTTTTGTCCTTGCACATTACTTGTGAATCTCATTGCAGTATATGGCGAAAATGATTTCTTTTCTTCACTCTCTAAAGTTCCATACCACTTAGAATTAGCCATATCAATATTATATAACATTTGATTTAGGTTAATTTTTTTATCTGGCACTATACTATCTCCTCTAATATACCTAATGCTTCTGCTATTATAAACAATACTCCTGCAAATAGCAAGTTCCCTGTAATTAAAAATCCACCTGCCGCTATTCTTAATACACTTTTAACTAAACTAACGTAAAAATGTCCTTTACCTGGGTCTTTACTTGCTGGTGTCATTATAGTAAGTCTCCTACTTGAATTTGATCTGGTATTTGATTTAATTCTTTTGCAAAAAATACACAACTTGGCTTACTTCCTGCTTTTATTGGCATTGTTAATATATGACCATTTTTTAATTTAGGAAAATACCACTTAACTTCTTGAAATACATTTACAATTTTAACTTCTTTAAACTCATGTGTGTATCCTGAAAATGGATTATGTACAAATGCTTCAAATCCTCTGTCATTTAAACTGGTAAGTGGTAACATTTCACAAATACCAAGCTCTTTTTCACCAACCAATATACTCCAATCCATTGGCATTTCAATTAATTGTCCACCTATGTCTAAAATAACTGCTGGTGCATTAAAACTTTCTAAAAATATTAGGGGTATAAAAAAATAGTCTAGTGATTTTGGAGTAGTACAATCTAAAACACAGTATTGTAAGTCATCAACTTCATTTGGTACTGCATTTAAATCATATGTTACGTTTTCAACTGTTAATATGTTCATAATGTTGCCTTTTCTATTGTAAAAGGATAGTTTGCTTCTTTATAAAATTTCTTTCTAGTAGTCAAATGTCGTTTTGAAAATTTACACGTTGACGTTATATCCCATATTTCTACATGATCTTTATCTTCTGCTTTTCTTATACCTCTACCTATTGATTGTATAACTCTTACAAAAGATTTACCTGGTTCTAATAGTACCAAATTAAATATTCTTGGTAAATTAATACCTACTGCCGCTACACCATATGTAGCGATAATAACTTTATGCTGTTCTGTTGCAATACTGTCGTATTCTTCTTCTCTATCTTCCATTTTTGTTCTACCTTGAACAAAAACTGAACCTACTATTAGTTCTTCCAACAGTTGTCCAGACTTAATTCTATCAACAAGTATTAAAGTATTTCCTTCTGCTCTAATTTTGTCAATTAAATCTGATATAAATTCTAATCTTTCTGGATTAGTTACTAAATGTGTTTGTTCATTTGCATAATTGCTAAATGCTTGAGTATCTTGTGTTTGTATAATGTTTACATGACATTGTGCAAGTACTCCTTTTTCTTGTAATTCACTTGCTGATAGTTTATTAATAACTTCTCCTAAACTTGCTTGTAATGATGCTACTTCATAATCTTCTTTAGGAATAGTACCTGTAAGTCCCCAACGTATAGGAACGTTAGCAAATGGGCCCGTTAATAGTGTTTTAAGCACGTCTGCTTTAGCTTGATGCACTTCGTCTACCATAACGCATACTACATCTTGCAAAAAGTCCCCAATGTTTGTTTCTGCTTCAAACTTTTTAGTTTTTTTAAACATAACATTAAGACTTTGCCAAGTACAGATTGTATGCTTTCTATCAAATTCTTTTCTTTCACCGTAATACACACCAACATCTAATCCAAGTGTTTTATAATCTGCTTCAGTTTGCGATACCAATGACTTGTTTGGAACAATTACAATTGATCTCCCATATGGTTGAACCAATTGAGATAGTGTTGCTGTTATAATTGTTTTACCTGCACCAGTGGCAATCTCTTGTAAACATTGGGGTTGTTCTAAAAACTTGTTTATTGTTTCTACTTGATAATCTCTCAACACAATTGGTTGTCCAGCTTGTGGATGTTTTGGTCCCCATGTTTTTTTAAAATGTAAACTTTCATCAATTAATTGAAATTGAAAGTCGTGTGCTGTTCTATTATCTTCAATATCAACTTCGTAATCTTGTTCTTCAATAATTGGCAGTACTTTATCAAGTAAATTTAAATATGTTCTTCCTCCAATGTCACAGAATCTTATATTGCCATCCCATCTACCCAACTTGTATGCAGGCAAATGATATGCATATGGTAAGAAGTATTTTAATTTATCAGAAATTTTACGCCTTGTTATAACATCGAGGCCTTCAAATCTAACATTCACTTCATCTTTTATAATTAATTTTGTAACTTTAGACATAACTGTATAATAACTTATTTGTTGTTGAAATGCAACTTAATTTATAATCCGGCCTTTTTTATCTACAGGTAAACCTTGATAATAGCCTTGTTTATGAATTAAAAGAATAATTTGTTTTAATCTAGTAGTGTATTGCTCTCCAAGTTCTGACCAGGCAACTAAAAATTGTGCTAATATAGAAGCATTTGTATAACCATATTTGTTTAATTCTAAACTTCTTTGTTGTCTAAATTCTTCATATGCAGGATGATTATTTAAAATTTGAATATAATCAACTATGCAAGTGCAATACGTATCATACATTCGTACTCCCCATTCAGCATTTGGCCTTTTCTTTGCTTTCATTTGCGGAACCAATGGATCCCAAGTTCTAATTCCAAATAAATTATTTCCTTCTTTAGCAAATCTACTTGTTCCCCATGCACTTTCGTATGCCGCCATGGCAACAATTAAATCAAATGGTATTTGTTTTTCTAATGGATATGTGTTTGAGTGTTCTGTATATAACATCTTAACACAAGAAAATATTTTTAGTACAAAGTCTTCATTGTTTTGAACTGAAAATACATCAACTTTTTTAATATCATTACCACTTGTTGCTGTTGGCAACAATAGTACTGAAATTATAAGCAATACTTTAATAAATCTCATAGTATAATATAGCATATTTATTAGTTTTGTCAATGAGTTTTTAGTATAAATAAATGTATGAAACTTATTGATATATTAGGTGAATGGAAGGGGCCAGTTCCTGGTTCTGTATGCAGAAGCGGTAAAAAACTGGGTGCTTCTGATGAATCTAGTTGTAAAGCACAAGGCCATCGTGCTAGAGAAACTGATAAAAAATTCAAAGGTAAATCAATGAGAGGCAAAAAAATACGTTCAGTACACTATGGTGGTCCGCTTAAAGACTATTCTTAAGCATTTCAATTTCAGCATTTAATTCAACAACACGTTTATATAGAGAATATTTTTCTTTATTTTCTTCTTTTATTTGTCTTTTAAGAATACTAATAGTATCTTCTTTTGCTAAAAGAGTTCTACGCATTTGCTCCATAGGATCATCTTCATGATTTTTCCAATTACCTGTTTGGTTTGCTGTATAGTTCTGCGTCATCTAATCCTGCTACTCTTAATTTAACAATGTTATTAATTTGAAATTGTTTAGCATCAATGGCTTTTAATAAACCAAGATACTTGTTACGTACAAGAGCGAATTCATTAATAAGTTGGCTCATAACAACAACCTCATCTTCTCCATCAATATACTTTTCAGCATCTCTTGATGTTAGAGCTCTTTGGTATGCTTCTAAAAACTTCTTATAATGTCTTGCTCTTGTCTTACGTAATTCTATATTAAGATGTTCTAGTATTGCTTCAATTTCTTGCAACTGATTAAATCTATGTTCAACTACTCCAGGTATATGTGAAGCATTACGTTCAATATTACCTACTAATCCTGCTTCTACCCTAGCTTCTTCTAGTTGTTTCATATAGTAATCAATACACTCAGGTAACTTACCTAAGTCTTTAGAAACTAAACCATACCAGTTAATCATTAATAATCCTCATTTTCATCTTCACTATATGGATCATCTTCATCCAATTCGCCAAAGACTTCTTTATATGCATCGTGCAGATGACTTGATGAAGAAAAAACTTCTCTCCAATCTTGTTCATCTGCTCCATATTCGTCAATTATATTAACATACGAAATGGCCGCATCAAGTCTATCTTTTGCCGGAACATAACTTTTTAATTTATTCCAGGCTTCAATTAATACTTGAACTTCTTCAGTCATTATGCCTCCGCCTCAGCAGTTTCTTCTTCTGCTTTAGATTTAACATTATCCCATTCTGCCATTACCATATCAAGAGTTTCACCTGTCCAATCTTTTCTATAGTGTTTGTGTTCTTTGCCTAAACGGTCAACATATTTCAATCTGTTACCTTCTTTAACCAGCAATCCTTTGTTCTCACAGAGATCAACTAACCCACTATAAGGATCCATTCCTGCTTCATAAGGAATTTTAACCTGTACAGATTCAAAAGGTTTATTAAATCTTGTTTTCATTACTTTAACTGCTGATCTAATACCTGTAACATTTGATATTTTGTTTCCGGATTCATCTTCTTTTAGTTTTAATTTTTTCATAGCAACAACAACTGAACTTGCATATACAAATCCTTGTCCGCCACTAATTTTATCATCTGGATCAAACATATCTTGTGATGCGTATGTGTGATTTGTACAAACTAATCCTAAATTTAATTCAGCAAACATATTAACACAATTTCTTACAAGTGCTGTTAAGGCTTTTGGTTTTCTACCCATATCACCTTTCATATCACCTTTTTCAAATTGTGCAACATCTGTTGGAGTTAATAACATACCTAATGAATCAATTACAAACATAACTTTTGGTCTGTCGCTTTGCTCTAAAGATCCGTAATCTGCTCTATAACTTGATACAAATTCAGAAATAGTTTTTGCTACATCGTCAATCATTGCAACATTGATACGCATTAATTTTTCTGGTGAAGTATCAACTTCTAGTGCTGTTAACCAGTTTTCATCTAATGCATTTTCTGAATCAAATACAATACAAAATATACCTTGCTTTTGTGCATTTTTAATAATGTTACCAGATGCAATTAAACTTTTACCTGAACCTGATTCACCCGCCAACATTGTTACACGGCCTAGCGGTATACCTTTATTAAAATCACCACTAATCAAATAGTTTAAACAGTAGTTTCCTGTTGAAATCCAATCAACTGGATCAGAATCAAAACCTGTAGAGATACCACCGATACTTTTTGTTATTGACTTTCTAAACTTACTTACGTCAAATGGTCTTACCATAATTTCTCCTTGTCTGTAATAGTGCATGATTTCTCATGCACTAATACTATATACGATTTTACTTGTTTTGTCTAGCTCTAATCATAGCCAAAATATCATCTGCTGATGCTTTTGACTTATCGTCAGTTGCTGTTGCTGTCACCGTTGCTGTAGCAGTTGCCACTTCCGGCTGTGCCGCAGGTGCTTCTACTTTTGTTTCTACAACAGGAGTTTCTACTTTTACTTCTGCCTGTGGAGCAGGAGTTGGTGTAGCCGTTGTTGTAGCAGGTTTAGATGCAGTTGAATTAGATGATGCCATTCCAGGTGGTCTGTAATGTTGACCAAATCTGCTTTCGTCATATAATTCACCATCAACTGATGCTTTAAACATTTCTGCAATTATTTTTACATCTTCTGCAGAAGGTTTTTTAGGAAGATAGTCGCCTAGGTTGTGTAATCCGTGAGTATCAACTGCTGATCTTTCACTATCACTTACTGATCTTTCTTTAAAAGACCAAGTTGAAGTTGAATAATCTGCATACCCACCTTTTTGAGTTTTGGTTAATTTAAAGTCTCTACCTTTATCAATATCAGTTGGCAGATCTTCCATATCTGGATTCATCAATGCTGATCTAATAATGTTAAAAATTGACGGATTAATTACAAAACGTCTAATTGGATTCTCTGGTGTTGAATCTTCTTCAAGTGGAGAGTTAACAACAAAACCTTGGAAAATGTAAGAACGTTTTTTCCAATATTTTCTACCCATGTCTTCTAGACTTGGATCCTTAAACCATGGACGAATTTCACTTAATACTGGACATGGTTCTCCCCACATCTCCATACAAGGAACTTGTACTGTTGTTGGTTTAGCTTCAGATGATCCTTTGATACCAGCAAATGGTAATCTGATCATTTGTCTTTCTACCCAAAAGAATGTATTGTTTGGATCTTTATCTGATAAAAATCTTAGTGTTGCTGTTGTGCCTTCAGGAATGTTCCAGAACGGATAAATTGCGTTGTCGCCTCCTGAACTATTTGGTGAACGTTTTACTTCTTGTTCTTGAAGTTTTGCTCTTATTTCTGCTAAAGTTGCCATAATGTTTTCTCCTATATTAGCCTATGTTAGCCTGTGTTAGTATATGTTAGCCTA
>Ga0181410_1000758_pt1 | contig 14126 bp, 23 predicted proteins | sample 33SPOviralmetaG_FD_130112 | JGI IMG/M metagenome (GOLD analysis project Ga0181410, IMG submission 130112) | Marine viral communities from the oligotrophic San Pedro Time Series (SPOT) site, San Pedro Channel, CA, USA - 33 SPOT_SRF_2012-06-20 | ecosystem: Environmental > Aquatic > Marine > Strait...
GAAAGTTCAAGTACAGAAAAGAAGTATTCATTCTTTGCTGGGAGATGGCAACCACTTCATAAGGGACATCTTTGGTTAATCAATGAAAGATTAAAAGAAGGATATAATGTGTGGTTAGGAATCAGAGATGTTAAACCTGATGAAAAGAATCCATGGACAGCAGAAGAAATTCTAAAAATGGTTCATGAGGGTGAGTTAAAAGAACTCATTTTAGAGGGTAAAGTAATTGCAACCATTATACCAGATATAGAATCTATCAACTATGGCAGAGGAGTTGGATATGATGTAATAGAACACATACCACCACAAGAGATAGGAGATATCTCAGCAACTTCGATAAGAAATCAGATGAAAAACGATGGAAAACTTTAAACTTACAGAAGATTATTGTAATAATATTATAAAAGTTTTTAGTGAAGAAGAAACTATGGAAAGGTTTGTACTAAAAAATAATAGAGCATATGAAAGATTTATTATACACAACAATTCGGAACTTAAAGATAAATACAAATGGTTGTGGGAAGGTGTTGATAATCTAATAAAAAGAAATTTAGGTGATAATTATTATTTAACTATTTGGATTATTGTTTTAAAGTATATTGAAGGAGATTACTTTAAACTACATCAAGACAGATATTTCAATGATGATGATAGGTGTTTAAGTGGTGGTGTTGAGTTATCAGATAAAAATGATTTTGAAGGAGCAGATTATGTTGTAAAGGGAAACCCATTAGAGTTTGAAAGGGGAAAATTACTTACACATAGACTTAATGATTTACATGAGATAACACCAACAAAAAAAGGAACTCGTTGGAGTTTACATTTTGGTATTAATAAATTAAAAACTATTTTATAAAAAATGGACTCATATAAACAAACAATAGTAAAAACTCTAATATGGAGAGTGATTGCAACATCGATAACATTTTCAGTTAGTTGGATTATAAGTGGTAATCTTGAATTTGGACTAATGATTGGTGGTATCGATACAATAATAAAAACAATCGGATATTTTACATACGAAAGAGTGTGGAATATCAAAAAACAAAAATAAAATGATAAAACCAAACGTAAAAAATGAATGGGGTAATTTAAAAGAGATTATCGTAGGTAGTGCAATCAATGCACAAGTACCAACTGTTGGGGATAAATGTTTACATAATATTGATTATGCACACTTATCTGATGAAGAATTTAAAAACAGACCAAGTGGATTGTATCCTCAACAACTTATAGATGAAACTGAAGAAGATTTGGATGGTATATCCTCCCAACTTAAAGAACTTGGAGTAAAAGTTCATAGACCATTAAAAAGAGACTTCTCACAACCTATAAAAACAGATAATTGGGAAGTAGATGGTTATTATAACTACTGTCCAAGAGATTCTATGTTAGTTATTAATGATAAGGTTATTGCAACACCAATGACTCTTAGACATCGTTCTGATGAGGCAAATACATGCAAACCATTGTTTGACCCAAAACATTGGGTAGATGCACCAAAACCAAAATTATTAGATTCAATCTACCAAAGAGAAGATTTATCTATTCCTACTCTACTTGATGGTGAACCTGTATTTGATGCAGCAAATGTTATTAAACATAATAATGATTTACTATATTTAGTTTCTAATACAGGTAATAAGACTGGTGCAGAGTGGTTAGAACGATATTGTAGAGAAAACTTTGGTGAAGAATATAATGTACATTTAGCACAAGGTGTTTATGCATACATTCATATTGATACAACTTTTGTATTTGTAGGAGAAGGTAAGGTACTTTTAAATCCAACAAGAGTTAATGAAAGAAATATACCAGAGTTTTTGAGACCTTTTGATAAGATATGGGCACCCGAACCATATCCAACTCAAGTACTTGATGACTGGTGTCCAGCATCACCATGGTTGGGAATGAATATCTTACCAATTAATGATAAATTAATAATGGTAGAGGAGCATCAAACTCTTCTAATGAAAGAATTAAAGAAATGGGGAATTGATACTTTGCCTGTAAAGATGAGACATGCAAGAACCTTTAGTGGTGGACCTCATTGTGTAACACTCGATGTAGTAAGAGAAAATGGTTAAAATATTAGATTTTCATCACCAAGCTAATAGATTATTTGGAAGATTTCTTGATATCAACGATTATATAGATTCAGCCAATGGGGTTTATGATGTCATAATTGCACATAGACAAATTGAAGAAGAGGGTGAAATTGAAAAACTTATTAAATACTGTAAAAAAACTACAAAAGTAATAGTAGATATAACAACCGAATCTGGTCAAATAGAACTTTTTATTGATAGATTTAATAAAATTATAGATAAATATCCATATAAATTCATTTTAATTTCAGATGTTCCAATTAAAACAACAATAAATTGTCAAGTAATCGATGATTATTCACTTGCATTTGCATCTCATTTAAATGATTCAATGGTTGGTAGAGTATATCATCACCCAACTGGTGCAAAATTACGACATGGAATTGATAGTTTTAATGGTTCTTTAAGAAAACAAAGACTATGGTTAAATTACTTTTTTATTAAAAAATTCCGAAAAACAGAATTACCATTGAGTGTTGAGTTTAACCATTATATTAACTTAGGTGAAGGACCAAAATTTAATCAAGAACAATTTGAAACCAACCTTGAAGATTTACCGAAATCTGTAAGAGATGATGTACTTTATAAACAATATGTAAACCCACCTGGAAAAGTTATTGATATTGAACAATTCAATGATTTGAAACATCATACTTCGACTGTAAACATTGTAAGTGAAAACACCATAGGTAATGATATGAATTCAAATGATGATTCATTTCATATAACTTTCACAGAAAAAACAATTAAACCATTTGTAAGAGGACAACTACCATTAATACATAGTTATGTAGGATTACAATCTGAATTAAGAGAATTAGGATTTGATTTATACGATGATTTTGTAAACCATTCATATGAAAACGAATCAGATTCAGTAAAAAGACTTGAAATGATTGTAGATGAAGGTAAGCGATTACTTTATTTAGATACAGAAAAATACATAAGAGAAAATCAAATCAGAATTTACAATAACAAAAAATTATGTGAAGAATTTGTTAATAAAGGTAAAACCATAATATATGATATTATAGAAAATATTATTCTCGAAAAATAAGTATAGTCTATCAAAAAATTTTAATATACTATACTTATAATAAAGTTTATTACTATGGAAAATAAAAACGAAAAAATATTCCCCAACTATGACCCAACTCAAGATTTATCTTTAGCTGGTAAGAATAGAAGAATGAAACGAGGATTAGGTGCCAAACCACTCCTTGAATCTGAAATAAAAGAAGTACAAGGAAAAGCTCGTTCTGCCATGGAAGCAGCAAGATTACTTGGTGTATCTTACAACACTTATAAAAAATATGCAAGAAAGTATGGTATCTTTGAAGATTTAAAGAATCCCAATGGTACAGGTATTCGTAAAGGATATAACATCAAACGAGGAAAGTATTCTTTAGATGATATTTTAAAAGGAAAATATCCTGATTATCCTATATGGAAACTTAAACAAAGATTATTAAACAATGGTTATATGTTAGAAAAATGTAACGAATGTGGATTTGAAGAAAAAAGAATTACAGATGGTAAAGTTCCATTGGTATTGGATTTTGAAGATGGTGAGAGAAAGAACCACAAATATGAAAATCTTAGAATGTTATGTTTTAATTGTTCATTTTTAATTAATGGAAATCTTTCCGGTCCTAAGAAAGAATATGAATATTAATTAGGATATTTCAATAAATTATTGTATATTTGTATCAGATAAATAAACTATGAGTTATATAATTGGTAAAGCATGTGTAAGTGTTTGTGATGCTGCCTGTGTAGCAGTATGTCCTGTTAATTGTATCCACGGTCCTATTGATATTGAGGGTGCAGGAAAAGAGGTTGATACTATGTCACCAGAAGAATTAGAAGGAAAACAATTATATATTAATCCAGAAGAATGTATTTTATGTGGAGCATGTGTACCCGAATGTCCTCCAGATGCTATTTTCTATGACGAAGAAGATACAATTAAAGCAGAAGGTAATGATGAATCTGTCAAAAAAAACTATGAATTTTTTGGATTTGAGTTTGGAAAAGATAAATTTTAAAAAAAATTAGGAAATTAACGAAATTTTTCGTATCTTTATACGATAAATACATATATATAAATATAAAACAATAAGTTATGAGTAAATTTTTCGAAGTTACAGTAGAAGTGGTTGTTGCCACACTTAAAAATGGTAAAGACAAAAAGGTAAAAGAAATCTACTTAGTGGATGCACAATCAGTAACAGAAGCTGAAGCAAGAACCGTAAAGGATTTTGAACAAAGTGGAGTTCAGATTGATTACAAAGTAAGTGGTGCAAAAGAAAGTAGAGTACTAAGAGTAATTGAGTAATGAGTAAAGAACCTCAAATACAAGAAGAAGAAGTAAAAACGAAAGTTGCAAAGAGAGTACCACCTGGAGATAGGTGGGCTCCTCTTTCCAATTCAACCGTAATTTTGGATTCATTAACTGATGTACTTGAATTTATTTACCAAGATACAGGTAAAACACAATTTTATATGGATGCCAAAGAGGGATTTGTATATGTTGTGGATACCGAAGAAATAGTAATAGAGGCAGAGCCAGAAAAAAGATGGAGTTTATACGGTGAAGAGTAAAATACAAACAAAACTGAGAAGCATTTTATTTGCAATATTGTTAATGATTGGACACACATTTCCTACATCAGGAATTATAAAAGAATGTGATGACAAATATGACGATAATGATGATATACAGATGTTTATTTAAAAGAACTATATTTATAGTAGTGATACAATATATCACAAAATCAATTAATTAATTAACAAAGAGAAAATTATGCAAACAATTTTAATTATTTTAGCCGTACTTGCAATAGGAGCAGCAGTCTATTATTTCGGATTCTACAAAAAAGGTAAAATCAACGATAGAGATGGGGATTTTATTCCTGATGAAATCGAAGATGCAGTAGAAGATGTAAAGAAAGTTGCTAAAACTGTAAAAAGAAGAGCTAAAAGAGTAAAAGAAGAACTTGGTGATGTTGCAGATGCAATCAAAGAGGTTGGTAAACAATCAAAAGATGTTGTAAAAGCAGCAAAAGGAAAATCTCGTAAGGGAAGAAAGCCTGTATCCAAAAAGGCTAAAAAATAAGGAGTTCAAGTGAGTTTAAAATCATTGATTACCGAAACAGTAGTACTTGATTCAATGTATGAAATTGAGTCAGAATTATTGAATATCAAAGAATCTTTATTAGAACAAATGATTACTGAGGGTGTTGATGACCCTGGTATACTCAAATGTGTTTTCATGGCAGGAGGACCTGGTTCAGGCAAATCCTTTACTGCTATGGAAATTTTCGGTATAGATAAAAGATTAAAACAATCATTCGCATCAACAGGTCTTAAATCAGTTAATTCAGATTCAGCATTTGAAAAAGGATTAAAGGATAATGGTATAGACCCAAAGAACTTAGCAAAAATTGAAAAAGAAGATGCTGAACTTTGGGATAAAATTTCTAATAATGATGACTCTATTAGAAATAACGCAAAACGAATAACTCAACTTCAGAAGAAATTTTATGAAGCTGGTAGATTAGGTATGATTATCGATGGAACTGGTCATGTATATAGTAAGATTCAAAAGAATAAGAAATACGCTGAATCATTAGGTTATGATACTTACATGGTATTTGTAAATACTTCACTCGAAGTAGCACAAGAAAGAAACAAGAATAGAGAACGAGTTTTAGATGATAAACGATTAGCTAAATCATGGAATGATGTTCAGAATAACTTAGGTAAGTTTCAAAATCTATTCGGTGGTAATTTTAGAATTGTAGATAATACAGTTTATAAACCTATCGCAAAACAAGTACAGAAAGCAGTAAATGCTTTTGTAAGAAAGAAAGTGTATAATCCAATTGGTAAAAAATGGATACAAACTGCACGAGCACTTAAAAACAAAAACTTCATTAAATAAATTAAATGGCATTAACATTAGGAAATCTTCTAAGGTCTGCAAAGAAAAAAAGACCAGGAGTACACGCTAAATCCAAATCTTCTAATAGTAAACAAGCAAAGAATTACAAAAAGAAATACAGAGGACAAGGTAGATAACTAAAATAACTTAGTATGGAAAATGCAATAATCTTTGCAGGTTGTTCTTATACATTTGGAGAAGGTCTTGAGTTATATGTAGATACACCAAAATGGATAAATCAACGAAATTATATTACAAATGATCCCGAATTAAAAGCAGTATGGGATAAAGATGGACAAGATTTTAGATTAAACAATAATTTTCCGTCAATTGTTGCTAAGCATTTTAAAAGTACACCATACCAAGATTCAAATAATGGTGGTAGTTTTGCATCAAGTACACGATATATAAAAAAGGCACAAAGAATCATTAAGAGTGAAAAGAAAAATAAAGCACTTGGTGTAATATTTCAATTAAGTTCTTTTGATAGAGAACCTTTCCATTTTGATTATTCATGTAAATGTGATAAATGTAAAGGAACCATTTGGGCATATTGGGGTGAGTTCTATATGCATTTAGAATATATTAGTGATTTAGTTTCAAAAAAAACTAATACAGAACAAATAACCAAATTCCAAAACAAAACTATTGCTAACCAAAATGCCATTGTAAAGTATTTCTCACAATTGATGAGTAGATTTTATGATGAATTTAATTATAAAAATTTTATTGATACTTCATTAAAGAACAAAGAATATTTTTCAGATATAATGGAAAATATAACAATTAATATTGATGAAGTAATTAACAAAATAAAAAGAGAGGCATTGATTTCAAATCAAGAGTTAATAAAAACATTTGAAAGAGAAATTGGTCCTGTATATTTTTTAGATAGTTGGTGTGAGGATAGTTCTAATTTAATTTTTGAAAATAAGTTTTACTATGATAGATTAATTCCTTTGATGGGAGATGATGGTAGGTATTATAAAAAATGGAAAAGTTGGGAAAAAACTATAAACATAGCATTAATAAAAGATGATTTCCCAAAAACAGAAAATCATCACCCATCGTTACATTGTCATCAACTTATAGGAAAATCTATAATAAATTTTTTAAATAAAAAATCGTTTTTAAATATTAGATATATTTAATCAGGTGTACTAACATTATATAAAAGTATATTATATGGCAAACTTATCAGAAGAAATACAACGAATATTGATAGTCCTTGAAGATGCAAGAGATGAAAAAAATTGGGAAATGGTAAATACTGCTATTTCTGACTTAGAAATAGTCTATCAAGAACTTGATAGACAAGAAAATGGATTTAATTACGATTACGAATAAATAAAAAATTATGATTATACCAATAGATGTAAAACCACCTAAGAGAGTTGAAAAACTTTGGGGGTACGAACTATGGATTCACAATGATGAAGAATATTGTGGAAAACTATTAGTTTTTGAAAAGAAGATGGTAAACTTCTCAATGCATTATCATCTTAAAAAGAAAGAAACTTGGTATATTCAACAAGGAAGCTTTCAATTTAATTGGATAGATGTTGAAGATGGATTGCACGATAGCAGGATTTTAAAGGTAGGGGATTCTGTTTTGATAGAAAGAGGACAACCACATCAATTAGTATCGTTAGAAGAGAACTCTATCGTTTTTGAGGTATCTACACAACACTTTGATGAAGATTCATATAGAATATACAGAGAAACACCCGATGATTTATTAGATGATACCCATTGGGATAATAATGAAGATTTATGAGTAAAGTAAAACAACCGATTAAATTCACAAAAGAATTTTCTCCAAAGTACAACTCTCCAGCAATGAAAGCATCACTTTTAGAACAAGGTTGGAAGTTTAAGGGTAAAAATAATCATAACCCCATCTTTGAATATTACCACGCATAAAATTTTAACATAATTTTAACACTTTTTATTAGGAATTGTGGTTTATTTTCACTATATTTACTATGTAAATAACTGATATATGATAAAGCAAAAACCACAAACAAACGGAATCGAAATCGATTTGACAGGACCACAAGGAAATGCGTATTCTCTAATGGGTACTGCCAAAAGAATTGGTAAACAAATTGGTATGAGTGATTCCTATATCAACGAAATGTTAGATAAAATGATGAGTTCAGATTATGAAAACTTAATAAAAGTTTTTGATGATGAGTTCGGTTCAGTAGTAACTTTGTATAGATAAAAAATAAATGCAAATAAAGTACAAAAATATTTGGTAGTCTCATTTATTTTTCGTATATTTATAAAGTAAATGAGTGATAATTAAACCTTAAAACAATGAGTAAATATAACAATTCTTCCTTTTGGTACGATGATTATGGAACAGATGACATCATCGTTAACCAACTTTCCGATAAGGAAAGAAAATCCCTAGATTTATATAAGTTGGCTTCTTCTAAAAGAGCAATATCTAACTTCGTTAATATTGTAACCAACGAATCTGTACCTGTTAAGTTTAAAGAAAGAGGTGAATCTTACACAGATGGTAAATCTGTTGTTATTGGTAGTAAAATCACAGAACCAAAAGATTTTGATGTGGCAGTTGGGCTGGCACTTCATGAGGGTTCTCACATTAAACTTTCTGATTTTAAATTATTATTAGATTTATCTTCTCATATACCTACTCATATAACAGAGGGGGCTATTAAGAAAGGTATTTATACTACTCAAGAAACTATTAAAAACCTTTGGAACTATGTTGAAGATAGGAGAATTGATAACTTCGTATTTAAATCAGCACCTGGTTACAGAGATTATTACAGAAAGATGTACGATAAGTACTTCAATGATAAGTTAATTGATAAGGCACTCTTATCTGATGAATACAGAGAAGAATCGTTAGATTCTTATATGTTCAGAATTATTAACTTACATAACAAAAATACTAAACTTTCTTCTTTGAAAGGTTTGAGAAAAATTTACAAGTTAGTTGGGTTAAATACAATTAGTAGATTAACAAATTCAAAAGATTCTTTAGAAGTTGCTATTGAAATGTTCAAAGTAATTTTATCAAATATGAATCAACCAACTACCGATGATACCAAACAAAAAGATGATAAAGGTAATGATTCTTCTAATCAACAAGGTTCTGATGGAGAAATGAGTGATGAGGATTTCAATGAGTTATTAGAATCAATCGGAGAATCTCCAATGAGTGGTGATTCTGATGATACTCCAACTGGTGGTAATTCAATGAACGTTGATAATTTACCTGACAATATGGAGAGTAAACCAAGTGAAGATAAATCTCCTTCAACAAATTCGGTTCAACTTTCAGATAGACAAAAAGATTTACTTAAAAAGAAAATAGAGAAACAGAAGAAGTTTATGAATGGAGATATTCAGAAAACTACAATTACTAAAACAGATTCTAAGAACCTAAACGCTATTGAAGAGAGTGGTTCTGAACTGAAAGAAGTTGGTAAAGATGTTAATACTGGTTACTATGGTAACCAAACAGTTCAATGTATCGTAGTTAAGAAACTTACTAAAGGATTATTTGAATCAGATTTATTTCCAATGACTTATAGAAATTATTGGGGTGAAGATACACCAATGAGAATGGATTATATAGAGGAGGTTCAGAAAGGAATCAAACTTGGTACTATGTTAGGTAAGAAACTTCAAGTAAGAGGTGAAGATAGAACAACAATTTTCAACAGACAGAAAGTTGGTAGAATTGATAAGAGAATGATTTCATCTTTAGGATTTGGTAATGAAAATGTATTCCAATTCTCAGAAATAGATTCTTACAAAAAAGCTAACTTACATATCTCAATAGATGCTAGTTCATCTATGGGTGGTGATAAGTGGAGAAATACAATGGTTAATGTAGTTGCAATGTGTAAGGCAGTTGATATGATTCCTAACTTACAAGTTCAAGTAACTTTCAGATGTACTCAAAATGAGAAACCATATATCGTAATGGCATATGATTCTAAAACAGAAAAGTTTTCTAAAGTAAAACAAATGTTCGGTGGTTTAAGACCAAATGGTACAACACCAGAGGGATTGTGTTTTGAAGCAATCATGAAATCATTTATTCCTGTTAATAACGATATGGATTCTTACTTCTTAAATCTTTCAGATGGTCAACCTTATTTTGGTGGTAGAAGTTTCTACTACTCTGGTCATTCTGCTGAAGCACACACTGGTAAAATGGTTAAAATGATTGAAAGTATGGGAATCAAAACTCTATCATACTTCGTATCAGATTATGGTGTTACTTCATCTGAACAAAGAAGTTTCAAAACAATGTATGGTAAAGGAGCCAAGTTTATAGAAGTAACAAACCTTAACCAAATAACTAAAACAATGAATCAATTATTTTTAGCAAAATAAATGCAAATAAACTACGAAAAAATTTGGTAGTCTCATTTTTTTTTCGTATATTTACAAAGTAAATGTGTGGGAATTCCCACAAAATAATAAACCTTAAAACAAATAAATTATGAGTAAAATGAAAGAATTTAAAGTTGGATATATTTCCACAGAAGTGTACAAAGTTGAAAAGTTTGGTAACACATTCAAATTAATCGATACCCAAGGGGTAAAAGTTGGTACTCTCGGAGCTACCACTGGTGTAAGAAAATCAGCATTTAATAAAGGAATGGCGGTTCAAGGTTACATCAATAAAAATGGTAAGAAATCTTACAGAAAAGTAGATATGAATGTGTATAACTCTTTAGTTATTCCAATGAACACAGAAAATGGTTCTGTTCAATTCGAAGATAAAGGTGACCACACCGCAATCAAGGATTTTATCCACAAAGGTTCAGTATCTCTAAAACCAACTGAATTGGTTATGGAAGAACTGAAATGGAAATATCTTATCAGAAGTGCTGTGAGGGCTAAGAATATCATGATGACTGGTCCAAGTGGATGTGGTAAAACTATGGCATCAAAAGCTTTGGTTACTGCATTAGATAGACCAGATTTCTATTTCAACCTTGGAGCAACTCAAGACCCGAGAGCTACCTTGATTGGTAACACTCACTTCGATAAACAAAAAGGTACATTCTTTTCAGAATCAGCTTTTGTTACTGCAATCAAAACTCCAAATGCGGTAATTCTGTTAGATGAGTTATCGAGAGCTCATCCAGATGCTTGGAATATCTTAATGACTGTACTTGACCAAGGACAGAGATACTTGAGATTAGATGAGGCTGAAGGTTCTCCAATTGTGAATGTGGCTGAAGGTGTTACTTTCATCGCTACTGCTAACATTGGTAATGAATATACTTCAACAAGAGTAATGGATAGAGCAATCTTAGATAGATTTGTTACTATTGAAATGGATGTTCTTGATGATGTGAAAGAACTTGGATTATTAAAGTTTATGTTTCCAGAAGTAGGTGAAGATGATTTGAAAGCAATCGCTGAAATCTCTCATCACACTAGAACTCAATCAATGAGTGAGAATGGTAAACTAACTTCAATGGTTTCCACCAGAGCATCTGTTGAGATGGCTGGATTAATCTACGATGGTTTTGAACTTGAAGAAGCAGCTGAGATTTCAATCTACCCATTCTTTTCACAAGATGGTGGTGTTGATTCGGAAAGAACATATGTTAAACAATTGGTACAAAAGTATCAAAAAGATGAAAATGGTGAACCTCTATTTAAAGAAGTAGATGACACCGAAAGTAATGAGGATGAAATTCCTCAGTTTTAAGGTTATCAATTATTTACAACTGAATAAGGGGGATTAAATTCCCCCTATTCTAAAAATAATTTGGATAATTCAAAATAATTTCGTATATTAGAGTAAATATAAAATTTAAGATATGAGTTTAAGAGACACAGTAAAAGATTGGATAAGAGATGGAAAAGAATTTAAAGTTAAAAATCCTCTCTGTTCAAAAAGATTGGTTAAGAAAAACCTTTCACAAATATTAGAGTTATTAGAATCAGATTCACCCCTCATCGCATCCGAGAGAATCAAGTTTCTAATTTCAGATATAGAAAATGGTAAATTGGATGCAGGAAAACTATGAAAGATGTAATCTTATTAATTTTAGAAGCGGTATTAATTGATTTTAAAAGAAGATGTGAACAAAATTCTGATGAAGAATCAAGAGATACCTATGGTAAGTGGCATGGTCAAATAAAAACTATGATTGATACAATTGAAAATGGTGGTGTAAAATGAACGAGGAGTTATTAAAAATATTACAAATGCTCAAAGAAGATTTTGAGATGTTACAAGATGGTTCTTGGGATTTAAACTATTCAGATGGTACTGAAATTGAAGCATCATTAGAAAATGTAGAAAAAGCAATTAAAATAGTAAAAACAAATAAAGTTATATGACAATATGTCAGTATAATACCAAATGGTATAATAAATGAACTATAATATAATAAATTAAAACAAATGAGTAAAGAAAAAATCGAATCAAAAGAATTAACAAGTTTAATTATGGATGTTAGGAAACCAACACATGGATATTGTTCAGATATGACCGCTGGTTATGAGTGGCCTAACAACTCTATATCAAATTTTCACAAATAATGAGTAAAAAATTATCAACAAAGATGAAAAATCATCGAGAACATACTGCCGAAAGGAGTGTAATTAAAAGAACAAGAAGAAAAAATAAAAAGTAAAGTTATGAGTAAAACATATGAGTGGTTAATAAAAGATGGTTACACAGAAAAACAAGCAAGAGAAATTACTTACGACCACGAAGAATGTGGAATCCCTTTAGAAAAACTATTAGATTATAACAATTAAATAAATAGAAAATGGCAAAACAATTAAAATTTGATGTACAAGCAAGAGAATCCTTGAAGAATGGATTGGATGTACTTGCAGATGCAGTAAAGGTTACATTAGGACCGAAAGGTAGGAATGTTTTATTACAGAAGGAACATGGTCAACCACATATTACAAAAGATGGTGTATCAGTTGCAAAAGAAATTGAGTTAGAAGATGTGTTCGAAAACATGGGAGCTCAATTAGTAAAAGAAGTTGCATCCAAAACTGCTGATGAGGCAGGAGATGGAACAACTACTGCTACTGTACTTGCACAAGAGATAGCTAGATTAGGATTTGAAGCAGTAGAAAGTGGTGCAAATCCAATGGAAATACAAAAAGGAATTCAATCAGCAGTTACTATTGTAACCGAAGAACTTAGTAAACAAGCAATTGTTGTTGGTTCTGATTACGATAAAATCAAACAGATTGCAACAATATCTTCAAATAATGATTCTACGATTGGTGGACTCATTACAAATGCATTTGAAAAAGTTGGAACTGATGGAGTAATTACAGTTGAAGAATCTAAAGGTATTGAAACTTCTATGGAACTTGTAGAAGGAATGCAATTCGATAAAGGATATGTATCGCCTCACTTTATAACTGATGTAGAAAAAACAAATGCAGTTATGGAAACTCCATATGTTCTTTTATATGATGGTAGAATTTCATCTATGAAAGATATATTACCTTTACTTGAACAAGTATCACAACAAAACAAATCATTAGTAATTATAGCAGATGATTTAGAAGGTGAAGCATTAGGTACATTGGTAGTAAATAAACTTAGAGGTATTCTTAATATCTGTGTAGTTAAATCACCTGCATTTGGTGATAGAAAAAAACAAATGATGGAAGATATTGCAATATTGACTGGTGGTACATTTATTACATCTGATGTTGGATTAAACTTAGAAGATACTACAATTGATATGTTAGGAACTGCAGAGAAGATAACTATTGGTTCAGATTCAACCACTATTGTAAATGGTGGTGGAGAAGGAGATGCTCTATCAGAACGTATCCAACAGATTAAATCACAAATAGAAAATGCATCATCAGATTATGATAAAGAAAAACTTCAAGAAAGATTAGCAAAATTAGCTGGTGGAGTTGCAGTTCTTTATATAGGTGCAGGTTCTGAGGTTGAGATGAAAGAAAAGAAAGATAGAGTAGATGATGCACTTCATGCCACAAGAGCTGGTATTGAAGAAGGTATTGTTGAAGGTGGTGGTATTGCATTACTTAAAATACAAGATACTCTTGGA
>Ga0181410_1000759_pt1 | contig 14121 bp, 11 predicted proteins | sample 33SPOviralmetaG_FD_130112 | JGI IMG/M metagenome (GOLD analysis project Ga0181410, IMG submission 130112) | Marine viral communities from the oligotrophic San Pedro Time Series (SPOT) site, San Pedro Channel, CA, USA - 33 SPOT_SRF_2012-06-20 | ecosystem: Environmental > Aquatic > Marine > Strait...
TCAGACATATCTTCATATATATCATACCAATAGGAGATGGGATATTTACCACCGTTATCGACATCGGCATCATCGCCATAGTCTTTGTCTTTGTCTTTGCCTTTGTCTTTGTCTTTGTCTTTGTCTTTGCCTTTGTCTTTGTCTTTGCCTTTGTCTTTGTCTTTGCCTTTGTCTTTGTCTTTGCCTTTCATGTCAAGTATTAAGTCCGTAAGATACCGTAATTCATCTTTATATTTTTTTTTATCCTTCTGTCTTAAACGTTCCTTTTCTTCTTTAAGTTCATCCATTGTCATGTCATCGTAGTCATCATAATCTTTGTCTTTGTCTTTGCCTTTGTCTTTGTCTTTGCCTTTGTCTTTGTCTTTGCCTTTGTCTTTGCCTTTGCCTTTGTCTTTGTCATCATCGTCATCATCGTCATCATCCGAACTAAAACTCCCAAAATCAATGTCATCCGAATTTGTGAATTTGAATTTCTTTGATACTTTGCTTCCGGTTTCTTCATCAGTAAATTTCAACGTGCCTCCTGTTGGAACCAAGAAATCTTCCTTAGCAGACGCAGAATAAGCAATTGAGAAAAGATTCACAATTGTAACAGCACCAGCTAATATTAGTGTTTTGGGGCTCTGTTTTTTAAGAAGACGGGGAAGAATTACAGCAAGAACAGAAGATATAACTGCGAAACCGAGACCTAATTTGCTATTGTAGAAAGACACTACTTTCGAACGAACATTTGTAGTATCTGTTACCATAACTACATAAATAACAGCGGCAACACTTAGAACAAGTGCTAAAGTCTTTTCATCACGAAACTTTTTTACATTGAAAGTTTTTGGAACTTTGAATTTAAGCATAATTGATTTATATATAATACACATATATAAATATTTAGTATTCTTTGTTTTTATTCTTATAATAATAAACTCCACCACCAATAGCTAATAAAGCAATAGTACCGACAACAAGACCAATCAATAATCCTGTATCCTCATCATCATCCTTATTCTTATTACCACCTACTGAATTACCAGAGGTTTGTAAGCATCTTGTAGAGCTTGTCTTACTGTTATCTTTTGAAATGAATTTACAAGCACCTTTTCCATCATTTGAATCGGGGCGCCAAGTACAACGGTGAGTGCCTTTGTCGCCGCCAGATTTGTAATAATTTTCGCACGAATCTTCGTCTAAATCACCACATCCACTACCACTGACAAGTTCTTTACCTTCGCAATCAACATAGCTTTCTTTAATAGATTTTAAAGAAATTTTGTCTGTTTTAATAAGGACGCCTACGACGATAGCGGCTATAACAACAACTATAAGAGCAACACTCGTTTTATTCATCTTTACCATTATTTTGTTTTATATAATACACATATAAAAAATATGATTAGTTAATTCAATTTAAACAAGCGATTTAAGACACATGCCGTGAATAATACGAACAACGTATACTTGGAGAATAGCACTAGGTAAAAGAACAGCATAACGTTCATTAAGATACATTTTTTTGAATTCTTTTCTAGATGTAACTAGAACTAATGTCATAGTTAAAAATAAAATGCCGAGTAATACGACAAGAATCCAATTAATGATGCGGAAATATTTGCAGTGTTTTTTAGAATCGAGTGGGCCAACGAAGAGTTTTTTGAGATCCATTTGTTTGTATATTTTATACATATATTTTTTTTTAACATATATTTTTTTCAATATAAGGTTGTAATTGCTTTCTTTGCGAGTTTAATGTCATCGGTCGAAGCTTCCCGTAAAAAGGTCTATCATGGACTCCTAACAAACACCAAGCAACACCAGTGTACCCTCCGGAATCATAACCATCAAGAGAATACTTATCATTTAAATAGTTAGATATATCCATAGCTCGTTGCTTTGAGGCATTCCAAACACCAATTTGCTTACACCAGAACATACGCATGTATCCATGCATAATTCCTGTATTTTTCCATTCGCACATTGAACTATTCCAGAGAGCATCGTCTGTCTTTGCATCTTCAAGTTCTTGTAAAGAATATCTTGTTTTATATTTTTCCTTTTTCATCAAATCTTGCATCCAATTCCATGCTGAGCTTGTCTTTTCATAATCCTTCTTAAAATTTACGAAATTGTCTGCGACCTCGCGACGTATCCACAATTCGTCCAGGTACGTGTTCACATTATCATTCTTGCGAAGCTTGTTAATTTTATATATGAGATCCTGAGCTGACAGAACGCCCCAGTTAACATATGTTGACATCTTGGATAGTACATCATTGTTAGAATTGTTTCTTTCATCAGAGTAGTGTTTTAATTTCTTTTCAACAAATAATTTAAATTTTCCATATCCTTCTGAGTAAGTCATTTTAAGATCTATTATACTAACGTCCTTATGTAAATCAAAATATTTCTCGTCCAAATTTAAAATTGTCTTCATAATAGGTTTCTGTTTAAAACTCGTATAATTTGGAATTTTTGTTAAATATTGTAATTGTAATTTTTGAGCTTTCAACCTAAATGTATGTGCTGAGTATTCTGCTTTATCTGAAAGAACCCAAGCAGGAATAACATTATGAGAATCAGTTTGAATAATTCTAATAGGTGAATTCTTTATTAAATCCTTATCAATTGCTTTGAAATTTTTTATAGGCTTGAAATCTGTTAATAAAACAACCGATTCTTTCAAAATATTTTTCATCGCCTCATAAGGTGAATTACCTCTAATTACCTGTAACGATATATTAAATTTTGATAATTCATTTGCGAAGTTCGTAATCACATTTTTGAATAAATGATGATGTCTTTGATTAGGAAAGAAAGGAGAATATTTTGAAGGCATTTTTCCATCAGATACTTTATTAGGAACAAATACGAAAACAGCAATAGGTTTGTTATATTTTTTTGAAAGCTGAATCGCATTATAAAAACACCAGTTATTTTTTAACCTGTAATCGCGTTTGACTAAAACTGATATGTAATTTCCTTTTTCGTTTATTGATTTTGTGTTCAAGTTTCGACAACGTTCCATTTATATTAGAATAATATAAAAATTCAGGCTGTATTCACCGCTAAAGCGCGACCGTTTTTCAATTAGGTGAGTTCCTAATGTAGGAAACAATGAAAGTTTCTATTAAAAAAGCGACGACGACCCTTAAAGTTTTTTGAAATTTAAAATTATTTTATTTTTTATTTTGAAATCTTAAAAATTAGATTTTTTTAAACTTCAATAGGAGTTTCAGATGGATATATGTGCCTTTCGAAGGTTAGACCGCGTTCTATTTTATTGCTTTTGTCTGGATTTAAAATTCTATTGATATTTTCAAACTTTTCTTCATATCCATTTTCTTGTGCCCACAAATTGAAATGTTGAATAGAGTAGAAAAATTTATCACCAATTTGCTTACCATTTTTAAACGCTTTAAAATGACCTTCTTTTTTCTTTTCATCTTTTCTTATTTTGGCATAAGATGTGTCTCTATTATTATTAGACTGTGTGTCAACTCTAAATGTTCCCCATTGATTACTATTTTCTTCACCATCTTCACCGACATCACTTGGACGTTTCACACAAGGGTGAGGAAACTCTCCGTCATTATGACAAATCATTATTTTTTCGTTATCAATTTTCTTTTGTTCGTATCGTTCAATTTCTTCTTTTGTTCCAAACCAATATAATGATAAAGCGTAAATACAAGAATTATTATACATCCGCCTTTTAAACCTTTTATTCCAAGTTCCATAAGTCATATTTGTTATACCATATTTATTTGTTTTAATATTGATCCTTCCAGATTTTGCTACCCCTTCTGGGATATCTTTTTTGAATTTATCTTTAATCATCTTTTGACGCCATTCTTCCAATTCCTCAAATGTAATAACTACTTCAAGAACACCCTTTTCATTTAGTTTCCATATTTTATTTTCAAAAACATATACATCATATGTAATTGGTTTTTGTATATCAAGATAGCTTTGACCGTATTTATATGTGAATTCTTCGTAGCCTTTAATTGTTGGTGATTTTGTAGTTCCATTTAGACGATTTGCGATTTTAGCACTTAACTTTGTAATTTCATCTTCATCATATTCTCCTTTATAAATTGCTTCAGCACAGTCATAAGCATTTTTGTATTCAATAATACCATTCTCATCACATCTCGGCTTCCCTTTTTCAAAGAGACTTACTGGAATTGAATTGGATTCGCCAGTCTGTATAGAACCTTGAATTTCTGCTTCGGTTCGTTCGAAATAACCTGTACGCCTACGGTTTTCATCTTTTGGAACAACTTCTAGGAGATTAGGGTGACAACGTTCGTGGTTTCCTAACAAATGGTCTACTGATAAAGTTCCATTTTCTATTCCTTGATAGAAAGGACGCCAATTGAAATGAGGATTTAAGCTTACAAGTTGTAAATGATGAATTGTAAACATTTTTTTGTCAGTTTCTCCTTCAATCATTAAACCAACTTGGTCTCTATCAGTTTTCCCTATTTCCTTATTTCCATTAAACAACCTTGTTCCAGTTTTGTCAAATTTGTACGGAAATTTGAATTTATACGGAGTTATACTTTTTTTATCAGCAGAAAGTTCATGAAAAACGGCTGGAATAAACTCATCATTTGGGTTAAAACTTGGTTTCAATTCTGTGTCTCCAGCATAATAATGATTATTAGGGTTTCTTTCAAGTTCCTCTATAATAGCATTATTGCGATTGATAAATGGTTCTTTATTTTCTAATTTTCCTTCTGTTAGCATAAAAGTTCCTTCAGTTCCTGGTGCGAAATCCATCTTGAATTCTTAGAATTTCTTGAATTCTTATGTTTATATGTTTTTTTATGATTATTTTTCAAAACATTTTTCAAAATTTATTAAGGAATTTTGAAGGAATTTTGTAAAATTGTCATTTGTGTTCATCACAAACCTAATAATTTTTATAAGCAATTTTATTTGTGATGATCACAAAATAAAATCATATAAATATAAGAGTTAGTAAGAACTAAAAATGAAGACATTAATTATAGTAGAATCGAAAGGAAAAATTGAGAAAATTAAAAAATTAACAGGCTGTGATGTAGACGCGTCACTAGGTCATTTAAAAACTTTAAAACCAACTTTGAAGTGGTTTGATGTAGAAAATATAAATCCCGAATATATAAATATAAAGGAAAAAGCTAAAGTAATTAAGAATTTAAAGGAAAAAACAAAGAAATATGATAAAATTATTATTGCTTCAGATCAGGATCGAGAAGGCGAAATGATAGGATTAAATATTTGCGAGATTTTAAATCTTAATCCTGATACAACAGATCGTATCATATTCAATGAAATTACAGAGAAGGCTTTAAAAACTGCTTTAGAAAATCCTACAAAAATAAATATGAATATTGTGAACGCACAAAAGGCCAGAGCCGTTCTTGATTTAGTATACGGTTTTACTATTTCTCCAGTATTATCAAAATTTATAGGAACATTCGGACTTTCAGCAGGAAGAGTTCAGTCACCTGCCCTTTTAGAGATTTACAAAAGACAAAAATTACAATATGAGCCAGTTGAAAAATCTTTAAAGATTTTAGCAAATATAGATGACTTCACTGCAATCTTAAAGAGTAAATTTACCGAAAAGAACCCTGAAAAATGGCTTAAAACAATTAAGAAATTCAAAGTGATTTCAAAAGAAACAAAAGAAAGACAAGAAAATCCACCTCCGCCCTTTTCAACATCTTCTCTGCAACAAACAGCATACAACACCTTAGGTATGACACCAAAAAATACAATGTCGATTGCCCAGAAACTCTATGAGCAAGGACTTATTACTTATATGCGAACGGACAGTGTTTTTTTATCAAATTCTTTTTTAGCACAATCAAAAAATTACATTAATGAAAAATACGGAGAAAAATATTCAACTACACGTCAATTTGCAAATAAAGGTAAATCACAAAACGCTCACGAGGCCATCAGGCCTACTAACCTAATACGTTTCCCAAGTTCCGCTCCTCTTATAAAATTATATAATTTGATTGTGAATCGTACACTTGCTTCTCAAATGTCGCCTCACAAATTTAATGAGAAAATTACAACTCTTAAAACGAATGATGATGTATGGAATATTTCAACGAAACACACCACTTTTGATGGATTTAAAGTATTGTCCAATTCGATTTACAACGATAAAAAGTTCAATGCTGCTATAAATGATGAATTGGAATTTACTGAGGTTTCGATTGAAGAACACGAAAAGGATACTAAACCGCCTTATAATCTGTCAGCAGCTGTTAAAATGATGGAAAATGAAGGAATAGGGCGTCCATCAACATATGCTTCAATATTAGAAAAACTTCAAGATAGACATTATGTCACTATTGAAACAAATGAAACAAAAATCATAGAAAATCGTAAAATGATTTTGAAGGACACAATCATTTCTGCAATAAAAACAGAGCAGAAAAAGGGAGGTCAGAAAAATTGTTTAATTTTAACAGAACTTGGCAAGAAAGTTTGTGAATTTTTTATAGAAAATTTAGAACAGCTAACATCAACGAAACTCACAGCAAATTTAGAAGAAAATCTTGATTTGATTGCAGAATGTGGTCTCGATTGGAATAAAGTTATTAAGGAATTTCATACAAATATGTCAAATGAGACTTCTTCTATTAAAATTGAAAAGAATAATACTGTAAATTACATCAAAATTTTTTATGATAAAAATGATATTCAAATTGGTCTTGTTAAGACTAAATATGGTTTATGTTTAAGAAAAGACGCAAATGGTGAAACAACATTTCAATCGATTCCAACAAAAATGTCAAAAGGTTTAAAAACAGAAGATGCCTTAAATCTCATGAAGTTTCCAAAAAAAATAGGAGATTATGAAATTAAGGTATCAAAATATGGATACTACGTTTCGTCAGACGGAAAAACAGTCAATTTTGATAAAGAACCCAAAACCGTCGAAGAAATTAAAGAAAAACTTAATGAAAAATCAAAAACTATTGTAAAGGAATTCGATGAAATATGGTCTATTAGAAACGGGGCCAAAGGAATGTATATTATGAAAAAACAAGGTAAAGGCAAACCAAAATTCTTTCCTATGAAAAATAAAAAGGTTGAAGACATAGATATGAACTACTTGAAAAGTTTGTAAACTTTTGATTTAAAAGATGGTTTCAATTTTAATGAAGAAAAATTTGTATCTTTGTAAATGAGAGTGTAAATATCCTCTTTTTTAGTTCCAATTAAATCAGTTGGAATTTTTGATTTTATTAGTTTTTTTATCAATTGATTAGTGCCTTTATCTTTTTTGTATTCAAATCCTGTCATCATATTAAGATTATAAATATGCGATGAGGTAATTATAATTGACTCTGGGATATCATTAGGTGTCATTATTGATATAAAATCAAGAATATCGCCTTCAAAATTTTTTTTGTCAAATTCTACAATCTTTTCAGCATCGATAAGATAGTATTTATTTTCTTTTAAAACTAATAGAGTACTACCATAACCAAAATTCTTCATTCCAACATTTCGTAAGTCAACATCGTGACCTATAAATACTTTATTATATTCAATTGTATGAATTGGTACTTTCTCAATATAGAGGTTTTTTTTATTGTAATAATTGATAGCATGTAGAACTTCTCGTATTTTACCATCTCTGTATTTTTTATCATATTCCTTATGAATATACAATTTTTTTCCATCATCTCTAACAAGAGACTCAATACCATTAAAATGTGTGATGTAATATTCATATTTGTGTTTGTATGAAGTTTGTTCTTGATTCATCTTTTTTTCTATATTTTTACTTTTTTTTCGTGACAATTGTGACATAAGTTTTTTAAGGACACTTCTTGTTTTAGTCGTCATATTTATATAATATAATATAAAAAAGTAAAAAATGTTTAAAAAAGGAACTTGAATTATGTTATTAACCTTACATATTAAGAAAATACGAAAATAAACGAGACCGAACAAAATGAGCTACTGTCCCATTACCGACACATTTGATGATTACGAGCAAGATCCTCGCTACATTGAATATAATGATTTCACTTACTGGTACGATCGCAAAATTGCGCTTTTAACTCCTGAAGAGATTGATTATTTCGGTGATGAGTTCGAGGACATTTACCTTGACGCTATGTATCATTGGTGTGATAACAACAACTATTTGATTTGCGATAAAGGTGTCTTTGATTACAATATTATGCTCGACGAGCAGGGTAATGTTATTAAGGCAGACTAAATAGTTCGGTCAAAAAACGTTCGCGTTTTTCCCTAAGGGTTTTTTTCTAACTGTTAAGTAATTATGGTGAAGGTATGTGTAATAGAGCAGAATGGTGAAATTAAAATATTAGAACATACAAACTTAAATACTGATTTTGTAAATACAATTGATTGTGTTGATTGCTTAATAGATGGTTTTTTTGTTTTTAAAATATTTTCAAAAACAGATTCAAAAGATACGCAAGCAAATTTGAATGATTTTATGCCAATTATTTACTTTGGCAATATTTACTTTGCAAAATATAATAACAATATATTAGTTGATATTACGTTTGATGATTTCATAAACATACGCAACAAATTCTTAATTAATATAGGATCTGACACGAGTGATGAAAATTGAAAAAAAATATATTATAAAATATAATGTTGTTAATTGTATTGGCTGTATTTCAAATAGTAGTACTCATATTATTGGCTATATACTTATATTACCCATTTGATTCAGATACTGAAATTAAACAGGAAGAAAAAGACAAAGACAAAGGCAAAGGCAAAGACAAAGACAAAGACAAAGGCAAAGGCAAAGACAAAGACAAAGACAAAGACAAAGACAAAGACAAAGGCAAAGGCAAAGACAAAGACAAAGACAAAGGCAAAGAGGAAGAGGAAGAGGAAGAGGAAGAGGAAGAGGAAGAGGAAGAGGAAGAGGAAGAGGAAGAGGAAGAGGAAGAGGAAGAGGAAGAGGAAGGGGAAGAGGAAGAGGAAGAGGAAGATGACAACGAAGAATATGATGGCGATATTGATGAAATAACAGATGTTATAAAATCAGTTGCGAATGGTAATCCTGTAAATCAGGAACTTAATTCAGACAGGCAAACATATGATGCTGCGTGGGTTCTTATTGCTATACAGGAGGCGGTTCGTCTTGATTCTTTGACAGAAAAAGAAGCGTTTGATGTTCTTGGTAAAACTAGATACGATCGTGATGAATATGAAGATGAAGATGATGTTGGTAGAAAAGTTATTGAATTTGTAAAAGGAGAACATAAAACCATTTCCGATTTTGACGAAGAGGATATAGGTTCAATGTCAGGCAAATCAGTAGGAGACTACTCAAGTATCATTGCTGGAATATTAACTCCTTTAATTTGGAATGACGATTTCTTATCAATGGATCGTGCCAAAGAAGTTATATTTGACATTCAATTTGTAAAAGATAAAACTCTTGATAAAGATAATGGGTCTGAAGATTTGGGTTTTCTTACAAAAACAGACAATGGAATTTCTTTTTACAGAAAGCAAACAAGTAAAAGAACACAAGACAATTCTGGAGGAAGTTCTGAAAACGAGAACGGCTCAAAAGGATGGAATCAAAATAAGGAAAGAGATAAACATAAAGTTGCTTGGGAAGACGATGTTGCTATGGGTGTTTCGGTTGCTGCGATGCTTGTTGAACATCATTTGGATAGAATAACAAGTGATGAGAAAAAAACTATTAAAGAAGTTTTTTATGGAATTGCCACTGGATACGATGATGTATTTGGAAATTTAAAACATGCGTATGACTTTACTGAAAAAGAAGAATCACCTGTGAGATGGACACGTAGTATTGGATGGGGTCTTTTAGGTTTAGTTTTAATAATGAGAACGCTATCTTCATTAGGTTATTCATCAGAATCAGTCAAAGTTCGTAATATAATTATTAAACATATAAAGGAAGTATATGAATGGCAAGATGAAGATGGTTTATGGTTTCAAAATCCAAATTTTGTTGATGAAGAGGGTAATTATATTGAAACAACAGGTTCTTCACTTATATTAGCAGCGACAGGGGAAATTATGAGACTGGGCTATTTGAAAGAATATAAAGAAAAATATGAAATGGGAATGGAAGAATTATTAACGTATATTGATGACGATGGAAATGTAGAAAATTGCGTGAGTGGGACTAGTATAGGTGCGAATACTAAATTTTATTACGTCCGTGATGTAGATGAAAAAGAGGATTGTGAAAAAATTGGCCTGATTTTACTGGCATTAGTGTACTATAATAAACTGTTAAAAGAGAATTTGTAATATTGAAATAAAAATACCTTATAGTATTTTGAAAAATGTTTTAAAATATATCTTGAAAATTATATAATAAGTATAATTGAATTATAATATGGCGTTTGTTTTAGATATTACCAATAAAAGAACTTATGTTTGGATTTATTTTGAAACAAGTGTTTATCTTGTAATTACAAAGGAAGACAATACATTTGCCCCTAATCAATCTGTTAGTTTGACAAATTTACTAAAAATTACGCAAGATGACAGTATTATAATTCCCACCTATATTTCTAATAGTGGAATTTTTAAAGGGATTGTATACGAGTCAAGTGTAGTTCAAGGTAAATATGATAAAAATTTTACTCTAATTCCTGGAAAACTAATGTTGTCTTCAAAAATTACATTTGGAAAAACGAATAAAGGCTTGACAAAATATCAATTCAAACCAAGAGATAATCGTTTTCCAAAATTGATAGTGGCTTCAAGTATGAAATCAAATATTGATTCTTATGTTAAAGTTGAGTTTGATAATAATTTGAATGCAAGTTTAGTTGAAAAGATCTGTGATGTGAATGAAATAGAAAAATATGAAAATATTCTTATTTTAAAGAATATTCCACGAATTCGTAACAAACTTTTTAAAAAATTTCGTGATTTTGATTACAAATCTACTGAAAAATACTATGAAGATTGGAGGAAATACAGAACGTTTTCAATTGACCCAGATGGTTGTTGTGATATTGATGATGCGGTTTCTATAAAATCAGGAGAAATAGCCGTCCATATTGCAACACCTACAAAACTTATGAATAATGAGCTTGAAGATTATGTTGCAAATACGATTACTTCCTTCTATGGAAATAAGGAAACAATAAATCTTCTTCCAGATAAAGTTGTTGAATGTGCATCTTTAAACGAGAATACGCAACGTTATGTGTTGTCTGTTGTATTTTCAAAAACAAAAGATACACGATTGGTTCGTTCTCTTATTAAGATTGACAAGAATTACACTTATGAAAATGTGTTAGACACAAAAGATTATAAAAATCTTGTTGAGAGTTATAATGACATTTTTGGTGAAATTATTAAGGACACACATAAAATTGTTGAGAACCTGATGGTTCAAGCCAATGCATATGTTGCAGAATTTCTTGTTGAAAATTTGAATAGTGATGCGTTAATTCGTAAGACGTTTGAAGATGACACCGTCAATTATCATTACTATAACGAAGGTGAAACAAACCGCCATACAGGTCTTAATGTAGATTTATATACGCATTTCACGTCTCCATTGCGTCGCTATGCTGACCAAATTGTCCATCGTGCTTTGTTTAAAATCTTAGAGAAAGAAACGAAAGACACTTTGGAATTTGATAAAATCTTGAAACTTAATCGTTCAAAATTAGCAGAAAAGTTGCTATATTCAAAATTGAATGTTATTGACATGATCAGTAAAGATGATGTTGTTATCAAAGGCAAATTACTGTATATTCAAGATGGTTTTGCACGAATTGAGAATGAAAATCTACGAATTTCTATTCCTATTGTAAGTAGAAAAATAGAAGACTTGATTCACATTCAAAAGAATGAAGATATTTATGAAATTGTTGTTGAAGACATCACATTTTATATGAATGTAAATGATGAAATTGAAATCAAAATTTGCTATGATGCATTAAAGGGTATAGAAGGTATTACATACGAATGGATGAGTCCTAATTTGTGTCTTGTTTAAAATCATATAAAAACAAGAAACACAAGATTTTATAAGATTTACAAAAATGTTTAAAAAAAAATCTTCTATTAAAATTTCCGATGTTTCTAAAGTTAAGTTATTTTATAAAAATGATGAAGTTGATGATTACAATCGTTTTTTAAAAAATAAGGATATTACCGGTGATATTGATGAATATGATTCTGAAAATGACACATACAAAATTACAAATATTCGTCTTCAAAATAATTTCGACATTCTTGATTTCAACAAAACTCAAGAAGATTTCCATATAATTTGTAATGAAAATTCTATTGAGCCTAATGAAACCGTAAGATACAAAATCCCGTATTTTATGCTGTTGATCTCAATTGTTCAGTCTGGTATTTTCACATTCTTTATTGTGTCGCGCAACAAGTCCAATAAACTAACAGAATACGCAGCGTGCCCGAATGAGCTTTACTATTCCATGTTTACAGAAAACTGCCGTGATAACCGTGAAAATGTATATATGATGCTCAGTTATCAGTTGTGCCATCGCGGAATCGCACATTTGGTGAGCAACGTCTTTCTACAGCTAATTATGGGTGTCCCAATCGAGCTGATGTTTGGATCGGTAAAGATGTTTCTCCTTTATAATGCCGGTGTATTGGGTGGTTCTATGTTTTGCTTCCTATTCAATCCATATACACGTGTTCTTGGTGCTTCTGCAGGAGTTTATTCATTGTTTGGTATTCACTTCGCGCATCTTGTAATAAATTGGGAAGACATTAAATATTCTTTCTTTAAAAGGTGGGAACGAGTTCTTGGACTCACATTATTTCTTTCAATGGAGATTGCAACGTCTGTTCTTAGCAACACTAATACATCGCATACTGCTCATCTTGGTGGCTCTGTTGCAGGAATTTTAGGTGGGATAATCATTCTTGATAATTTTAAGGAATTGTATTGGGAAAAGGTCTTTATTTTAATCACCAAATGTGCGACTGCGTTTTTATGTGGAGTTTTTTGTTTTTATTATTCATTCAAACCTCTGAATTACAATCGCTGCTAAAATTTCAAGAAAAATTTCATTTTTTTCAAGAAAAAAACACACAATTCACGTAATTACCTTTAAATCATAAAAAACATATAAACATAAGAATCAGAAGAAATCATAAGATTTTAAAGAATTCAAGATGACGTTCGCACCAGGAACTGAAGGAACTTTTATGCAAACAGAAGGAAAATTAGAAAATAAAGAACCATTTATCAATCGCAATAATGCTATTATAGAGGAACTTGAAAGAAACCCTAATAATCATTATTATGCAGGAGACACAGAATTGAAACCAAGTTTTAACCCAAATGATGATTTTTTTCCTGTCGTTTTTCATGAACTTTCTGCTGATGAACTAAGTATAACTCCGTATAATTTCAAATTTCCATACAAATTTGACAAAACTGGAACAAGGTTGTTTAATGGAAAAAGAGAAATTGGGAAAACTGCGGGAGACAAAGTTGGTTTAATGATTGAAGGAAAAACAAAATCTACACTATTTAGATTTCATCATTTACAACTTGTAAGTTGTAATCCTCATTTCAATTGGTTTCCTTTTTATCAAGGAATCTCAAATGGGACTTTGTCAGTAGACCATTTGTTAGGAAATCACGGTCGCTGTCACCCTAATCTCCTTGAAGTTGTTCCAATAGATGAAAACTGTAAACGAACAAGTTATTTCGAACGAACAGAAGCAGAAATTCAAGGTGATATACAGATGGGTGAAACCAAGTCAATTCCAGTAAGTATCTTTGAAAAAGGTGATCAGAGATGTGATGAGAATGGTATTATTGAATACAAAAATGCTTATGAATGTGCTGAAGCAATTTATAAAGGAGACTATAATAAAGAAGAAATTACAAAGTTAAGTCATAAAATCGGTGATCGACTAAGAGGGAATACAGAATCACCAACAATTAAAGGCTACGAAGAATTCACATATAAATACGGTCAGAGCTATCTTGATATACAAGAACCAATTACATATGATGTGTATTTTTTTGAAAATAAAATATGGAAACTAAAAGAAAAAGGTGTTCTTGAAGTAGTTATTACATTTGAGGAATTGGAAGAATGGCGTCAAAAGATGATTAAA
>Ga0181410_1000762_pt1 | contig 14053 bp, 24 predicted proteins | sample 33SPOviralmetaG_FD_130112 | JGI IMG/M metagenome (GOLD analysis project Ga0181410, IMG submission 130112) | Marine viral communities from the oligotrophic San Pedro Time Series (SPOT) site, San Pedro Channel, CA, USA - 33 SPOT_SRF_2012-06-20 | ecosystem: Environmental > Aquatic > Marine > Strait...
GCAAACATAAACTTTCCGTTTATATCGCCTGAATAATATCTTCCCATAGTTATTTTTTTAATTGAGTTATAAATGTAATGTATTTGTAACTTGTTTGCAAGTTTATTTTAATAAATTTTATTTTATTGATTTAATTAGTGTATTATTCTTTGACTTATTATTTCCATTGATTTAAACTTTTTTACATAATCAATGTAGTTTTTATTATTTAACCAATAATTGACACTACTTTTTATTGCATCATTCCATTGAAAATAATTAGAAACTTCTTTTTCTTTATTTTTTTTCAAATAATTATACAAATTTTTAAAATCTTGAATTGTTTTTTGATCCAAATTATAATAGGTATATCTATTTGCTTTTAGTTTTGGTAAATAATCTTTTACTTTCATGGTTATTTATTTAAAATTTGTTTCCATTTTTTTAAACTTATCCAGCCAAGTTTTTCATGATAAACTTTTCCATCAATTATCATATAACCTTTTCGAGTGTTTTTAAATTCCATTCCGTTAAATAGTTTCATATTGTTTAGTTTTTATTTATATTTATATTCGTAATTGTATTTATAATATTTTGCCAGAAATTCAGCTTTTTTAACAGCTTGCTCAAGTTCTTCAATATTGTCCTCTATTTCATCTGCTGAATTATAACCTAAATAATCAAAAGTCATTTTGTCAGGCGTTTTGTCTTTTAGGGGTGTTAAATTGTAAACCGTTTTAATTGCTTTTGAATATCTGAGCAATAAATTTTTATATATGGCCTGCCCTGTTTCTCCACTAATTATATCTTTCATTATTATTTTGTTTTAATTTGTTAATCATTTGATCGCAATAAATTGCAAAATTTATATCATTTGTTTTTAATGCTTGTATTAATAATTTTTTCCAATTTTTTAATTCTTTCATGTTGTTTTATTTATAATTTGTTTACTAATTCTTTTAATCTGTTCAAATCTCCAGCCATTAAAATACTATCATTTGTAAATAATTTTCTGTGATTAAATACAGATATTAATTCTTTTAATTCTTTAATTGTTTCTTCCATAGTTATTTATTTAATTTATTATTTCTTTCTTCTTTTGTTTTATACCATTCAATATGAATAATGTCATGGTCAAACATGTGGTCGGTGTTTAAATCTTCAACAGGAATATCAAAATAATATATTCCATACAACAAACCATTGTTATTATCTTCTTTATCAATTCTTTGTTGATGATAATGAACTCCTATTGCTACTAATTGTGTTTCTTTCATAGTTATTTATTTAAATTTTTTAATTTATAAATTCCCTCTTTTATCTTTCTTCTGGTTTCGGTAATATTTTCACCTAGAAAATGATTTCTATATTTCCCTGTCGTTTTACTGTAATCCCAGTAATGAGAATCTAATTGTATTTGCTTGTTAATTCCTTTAGGAATAAAAACAATAATTGAATCGTATGACTGGAAATAATAGCCTTTGTTTGTTCTTATTTTAAATTGATTAGCAATTTTATTCCCATTATTGCTGATAAAATTTGATACTTGTAAATTTTGCATAATATTAATTTTAATTGTTAGATGATAAGGGGGGAATCGAACCCCCCAGAATAACCGTTTTATCTTTTAAAATACGCTTATTAAGTGGTTAACTATTAGCAACAGGCCACACACAAAGAGCGAGGCTAAACCCATTAATAAGCCGTTAATAATTCCGTTTAGTAAAGTTTTATTTTTCATGATTATTTAAATTTATTATTAATTAATGCTTCTTTGATTTTATCAATATTTAAGTTGATCAAATCTATTTCAAAATATATTTTATCTTCATGAGATTTCCAATCTGAAATATTTTTGTCTCTGTCTCTGTGAATATATGACCACAAACGGGTCTCCGTTCTTTGTAGTTCAATTAATTCATTCACTAAAAATTCTCTGTTATCTTTTGTCATGATTATTTATTTTAGTTAATATAATGTTTCAAGTACCCAATTGAGCGAGGAATAAAATATTTGTCCTCTTTGACAATCCCGCCTATATCGTGGGCGTATGTGATTGACATATCGATGTCTTTAATATTTGCGTTTAGGTTTTTAAAGTTTTCCAAGCCTATGAAGCATTTTGCCATTTCTTCGCTCATGTTGAAGTATATAAAATCATACATCGCAACCTCTGAAATATATCCTGGCTCGACTAGATATTTTTTTAGTAAATGTTTTACTATTATTTTATTTTTCTTTGTTGTGTTTCCCATTTTTATTTTACGTTAAGTTTATATATTATCTCGTGTTTAGTTTCTGTAATGAATTCCAAACCGAAGCCGATTTTATTTAATATATCTCGCATACAAGAAAAACCACATGCCCCATCAATTGAGGTGCGCGTGTGTTTTGATGCTCTTCTTTGAGATTTATTCGTTTTGTTGTTGTAATGTCTTAAGCCGTAGAATTTAGATGAATCTAAACGCTTCAATTCATTGCCAAAATAATGAGCAATCAACCGACCGAACGCCGTTCCTTGCTTGTCGTATCCGTAACCCCCCGCCCTGAATTCCGTTCTGTCGTTTCGCTTGTCGTAAATTCTAACTGGTCGCATTCCAGATTTACCCCAACGAAAAATGAGGGTTTCAAGTTTCCAATTGTTAGACAAAAATTCTTTTCTCGTTTGTTTGTTTAATAAGTATTTCATAATAATAAAATTTATAGTTCGATTTCAAAACTATGAAATTAGAATGACACTCGCAAATAAAATACAAATAAAATGCATTCAACAGAGTAAAAAAACTTTTCTTTTACCCCTTGTTTTATTTAGGTTTGCTTTTTTGGTGGGGGGTGTAACACGAGGGAAGGCCGAGCGAGCAAAAGCTAGTAAACTTTGGGAGATCGTGAAACGTAACGAGGGGAAACCCCAGGGCGGAAAGGTAGACCAACCAGGGCACCCCCTACCCCCTAAAAAAAACCCAAAAAAACCACAGAAAAAAATTTTTTAGAAAGCAAAACGGCTAAAAAAAAACGGTTTTAATTTTGAGGTGTGTGTGTTGTAATATATATATAACCCAATGCCTCTATACATCTAATATTTTTTTGTATCTTTACAATAAATAAATACGTTATGGACGGATTAACAATTAAGAACGGTAGGTTAATTAACAACAGACCGGATGGTATGTCAGGAATAGAGCAAGCGTCTCTATATAGACAACAAATGAAAAAACAATATAAAATTGATACAATCGCAGACGGCATCGAAAGAGCTAAAATGCGAGAAGAAGACCGAAGATATTTCGGCATGTAAAAACCTTTCCCAAGTTAGTTGAGTTTTGAAAAAGAGTAGTGAAAAAAGTAGCTGCTCTTTTTTTTTTGGGAAAACACGTGTATATTTTTTGCGTAAACTATACTGTTTTGTGTCGACTTTTCAAGTTTGTGTCGACTTAGTGTCAACTTTTTTTAGCCTTGACATTGCTTAACTCTTTGATTATCAATTACTTATCTTATAAAATGTCGGAATGTCAACTTCAACTTCAGTTTGAAATAAAAAAAAATATATAGTAGTAGTAAAAAAAAATAAAAAGAAGAATAGGGGGGCAAACTTGACACTGTGACATTTTGTATTTCAAAACTAAATACATATATTTGTGTAAATCAAATTAAATAAAATTGTTATGGAACAAGGATACACCCCGAGGGAGTTACATTTTGACTCTGAGGGCAGAAACAAACTAATTAGCGGAATCGCTAAAATTTCAAAAGCTGTCAAGTCTACATTGGGCCCAAGGGGTCAGACAGTATTAATAGAATCACGTACACACACGCACGGAATCACGGTTACTAAGGACGGAGTTACGGTTGCAAAATCGATTGACTTGTTGGATCCTGTGGAGAACCTTGCGGTTAAGATGATGAAGGAAGCTGCGGATCGTACTGCGACCTCTGCCGGAGACGGTACAACCACTGCCATAGTATTGACTGAGGCGTTAGTTGAAGCAGGCGAGAAACACATAGATATGTCGGTAAATCCGACGGTTGTCATACGTGAAATCAACAAACACACTTCACACGTAATTAAGAGTCTAGAAAAACAGTCTAAGAAATTATCTAAGAAAAGATTGCTTGACGTAGCGACCATCTCGTCAAACAATGATAAAGAGATTGGGAAAATAATATACGACACCTATAATAAAGTAGGTCATGACGGACTTGTCACGGTTGAGAACTCACAAGGTCATAACACGTATAGTGAGGTGACAAAGGGGATCCGTGTAGAAAGGGGATATACATCGAACCTATTTGTGAACAATCAAAAGAAGGACGAGTGTGTGCTTGAGAACGTAAAGGTACTAGTAGTTGATCAAGAGATTAACAACATACTTAGTATTGAGAAAATATTGAAACCCATTATCAGTAACGGCGACAAACTTCTGATAGTTGGAAATTGCCATAACAATGTCGTCAATACCCTAGCAGCAAATGTCGTTCGTAACGGTTTGAAAATTTGTAACATAATGCCTCCACAGTTTGGTTACAAGCAACACGAACTAATGAGCGACATCGCGCTAGCGGTCGGTGCGAAATACTTCAGCGAGAAAACAGGGGATGATCTATCATTGATTAGTATGGAGGACTTAGGTCATGCTGCCAAAGTGATAGTAGGTAGAGACAATACCATCATTATAAGAAACAACAACGAGGTTGCGGAGATACCGCAAAGAGTTGAGGAGTTATGGGAGCAACACAAGCACACGAAAATAAAGTCAGAAAAAGATTTTATCTTGCAACGTATAGCGAGTCTAAGTGGCGGGATCGGTGTAATCTATGTTGGAGGGAACTCGGATGTGGAGCAAAAAGAAAAATTTGACCGCGTTGATGACGCGGTATGCGCAGTGCGCTCTGCACTAGAAGAAGGAATAATAGCTGGAGGTGGAGCACCTCTGCTTATATTGTCTAAAGAACTTAATGAAGAAGTGAGTAATGAAGAAGAAAGAGTAGCAATATTAATTCTTAAAGACGCTCTGTCGGTGCCATGTAAACAAATATTACTAAACGCAGGTGAAGATCAAGACAAAGTAATTGATCAGATGCTTTTAAATCAATACGGATATGATGTTAAAAATCAAGTTTATGGAGATATGTATAAAATGGGGGTTATTGATCCACTTAAAGTAACAAAGAATGCGCTTATTAATGCTGTTTCTGTTGCAACCACAATACTTAGTACAAACGCAATAATTACATTAGCAAGAACATACGATAACAAATAATAATAAGATGCCAATATATAACGAAATATTCGAGTCATACAGACAAAAACAAAACGAAATTGACAAAGCTATAGCCATGTTAGAGAAACATGGGTATATAATTTACAACAAAGAAAGAAAACATGAAACCAGTTAACAAGTACATTGTAGCTAGAGAAATAATAGAAGAGTATAAGACTGATTCAGGGTTGCTATTGTCCTCTCAGGACGTAGATACCTATAGGTATAAGAAGGGAGTAGTGTTGAAAGTAGGAAACAATGTAGAGGTTATTAGTGAAAATGACATGATATACTACGATAAAGCCGCAGGGCATAAGATATTACTACAAGATGAGCCGCTTACTATTATTCAGGAGCGTGATGTTGTAGTTGTTTTGTAGATTCATTTATTTTTTTGATCGCGTTGCGATACACCTTGTCAGTATAGGAAACGTTTTTGTTGAACAAAGGATTTCGTTCTGAAATCTCCTCTCCATTTAGTTTTTTATAAATAGTATCTATAATACGCCTCGTCTTATAAGTAAGCTCGTAAAGAGTAGCTTGGTTGCCTTTTCTTTTTCTCCATACATGGATCCATTCGTCTCTAAGCATTCTGTCAAAACGATTCACATCCCAAGACATCAGCTCTTCGTATTCTTTGAAATCTGTTTTTTTAAATAACTGTTCGCTGTACAAGAACAATAACATTTCAAGATCTGGAGTAGTCAGTCCGTATTTTGCTTTTACCCAATACCTAATCACTCTCCAGTATTTTAAATAATCATTAGTGGGTTGTTTTCTGTCGTAGTTGTTTCTAATTGTTGATTTAATAGTCGTCAAGATTTATAGTTGATTTAAATTTTTTTAATACTGCACATTTTTCATATTCTTCTATTTCTTCAAAATAAGAAATCATGTGATCTACATCCTCTTCGTCAATGTATTCATTGGTAGGATCAAAAGGTAAATATATGCTGTCAAGATATATAGCAACCTCTTCTAGTTTACGCTGACCAATTAGTAAACTATAACCAACTGTCATGCCGATGTCGTAAGTTTCTAAAAAATCATCCATAAAATAATTGTTATCTTTGTAAAGATATTAATAATTTTAAAATCTTAAAAATGAAACAAGGTTATAACGATAGACTTGATGAGTCAATAGGCAGTAGAGACAAAGGCCCGAAAAAACAATCCATGAAAGATAGAAGAGATGAAAGCAAGGCTATGTCTAAAAAAATGTATAAACATTCATACGGAGCAGACAGCAGCATGTCATACAGACACAAAACTCCTGCACATGTGCACAACGTAAAAGGACACTTATCTTCTCTAATCAAGAAGTAATGGCTGGTGGATTTATACAAAAAGCATTTGCACGAGCTAAAAAAAAAGGCACAATAGGTAAATGTTCAGGTAAAAAACTAGGAAGCAAATCATGCCCTAAAGGATCAAAGGCATATAATTTTGCTATGACATTAAAAAAACTTAGAAAAAAGAAATAATTATGGGCAAATTATTAGTTAAATTTGGAAGGTGGATTCAAGACATGTGGTGTAAAGCAATATGTAAATGGAATGCACTACTAGCAAAGTTAACTGTTCAGGTTGACAATTGCCCAAATAAATTATGTAAGTGTAAATAAAAATGAGATCAAGAGGATTAGGAGACACTATTTATAAGACGGCTAAAATGATAGGCGCAGACAAGGTTGCTAAAGCATACGAAAAAGTGACAGGCAAACCTTGCGGTTGTCAAGAAAGAAGAGACACGTTGAATAGACTTCATCCTTATAAAAAAATAAATAAATAAAAAATGGCGTATCAAAAATTACAAGCGTATAGAGCAGCACAGGTAACACCAAGTGACACTACAGATATTCCTGCAGTATCTACTGCAACCGGCAAAAACTTCGGTTGTTTATTATATGTAGGAACAGCGGGAAATGTAAAGGTAGAAACAGTCGGAGGGGATGAAGTTACTTTAGTAGGAATCAATACAGGAGCGTTTATACCTGTTCAGGTAAAAAAGGTTTTTGCAACAGGAACTACTGCATCCAACATTTTAGCACTCTGGTAAGATGCCTATATTCATAGACATAGGATTAAATATAGGAAGGAACGTGCAACCCGGATTTCCGCCTCCAGGAAGTGACGAGATAGTTACACAGCAATCTATACAGATGGTTGATGAAACGAGTAGTGACGATTTAATAACAGAATAAAATGGCAATAAAGTTCTCTCAATTTGTAGTTCAGACTGATGCTTCTACACTTAGTCATATTGTGGGCTATAATGGAGCGGACAACATCCAGATTACCCCAACTAACTTTTTAAATTCCCTTCTAACAGGAACAGCCGGACAAGTATTATTCTATGATACTACGGGAGTTACAGGTGATAACGGATTTTACTGGGACAATACAAACAAGAGATTAGGTATTGGAACTACTGCGCCTTTAAACATATTAACTGTTAGAGGATCTTCTTCTGATGGCACTGGTAGTTCAGGTAATGTCGCTCAATTTGAAGGCCCTAGTGGAACTAACGGTTTTCAAATTTATGTAAATGATACGCTTAATAATACGGGAATACAAACTAAAAGTAGTGATAGTTTTGTAATAAATCCTCATGGCGGTAACGTCGGGGTTGGGACCACTAGTCCTGATGTTAAGCTACATATTGATGGCGGCGCGAATAGTGAGGTTCTAAAAATAGAAGCAGACTCAAACCCGTTCATTAGGTGGGTTGAAAATGGTACAGACGTAGGATTCCTTCAATTTAAAGGAGATGAAGCATTTTTATCAAATCAAAGCAACGGAACATTTTTCTTTAGAACAAACAATACTAACAGAATGGTTGTCACTGGCGGAGGCAACGTCGGTATTGGAACCATTAGCCCTTCACAAAAACTTCATGTTGCGGGTAATATTCGTATTGATGATAGTTATACCCTTAGTTTTGGTGCAGACACAACTAAAATAGCTGGTAATAGTTCTAATAATACTTTAGTCCTAAAAACAAACAGCGCAACGGCATTAACACTTGATTCATCACAAAACTCAACTTTTGAAGGAGCGGTCACGGTTAAAAGTGGAAATAAACTTATTTTAAATAGACCAAATAATGCTATAGCAAGTGAAATATCTACAGATACAGCAGGTACAATAATTTTAAATAGTTTAAACGGTGAAGGTTTTAAATTCCAAAACAATGGAACAAATTTTGTAACAGGTGATAGTTCAGGTAATGCAACTTTTGCAGGTGTTGTTAAAGCTGATGGAAATGTTGCTCTTGGAAACATAAGTGGCGTTGCTAGATTACAACACGAGGGAAGTGGTCAGTTAAAAATGTTAAGCAGTGGTGATTCACACATTGCAACATTAACTAGCACTGGTTCAACTTTTGCAAGTGATGTTACAGTTGGTGACGAACTTACTATAACAACAATATCAAATGCTACAGCTGATCCTAATAAATTTTTAGTTGGCTCAGGTACTAACAAAGTTGGGTACCTTACTAATTCACAAGTTTTAGGTTATATAGGTGCTGCACCAGCAACAGGTGGTTCTTACTTACCACTTACAGGAGGTGTGATGACAGGGAATGTTAGATGGAACGATGCTAAAGCGGCTCTGTTTGGTTCAGGGCAAGATATGCATATATATCATTACCAAAATGAAAATTATATAGATACTTATAAAGGTAACTTGTATTTATCTGTATATGAAAATGACAAAGATATTGTTTTCAGAACTGATAATGGAGGTGGAGGAGTTACTGAATATTACAAAATTGATGGTGGTTCAGTTTTAAATATATTTTATAAAGATGTTTTTCTGGGAAATAATGTTAAATCTATATATGGAAATAGTAGTGATTTACAAATATATCACAATGGTAGTAATAGCTACATACAAGATTCAGGAACAGGAAATTTACTTATAACAAGTGATGGTGCAAGTGTCCAAATAAACAAAGGCACTACGGAAAATATGGCTGAATTTATTACTGACGGCGCAGTAAAACTTTATTACGATTCAGCTAGAAAGTTTGAAACCACAAGTACAGGTGTAAGAATATCAGGTGTATCAGAATACGTGAATAACACAGCGGCTTTAGCGGCAGGGCTAACTGTAGGAGATGTTTACAGAACAGGAGACGATTTAAAAATAGTACATTAAGATATGGCAATAAAATTCTCACAATTCGTAGTAGAAACTAGCGCAGCAACGATGAGCCATATTGTTGGTTATGATGGGGCGGATAACATTCAGATCACACCTAATAATTTCTTTACAAGTTTTGTAACGGGTACAGCCGGACAAGTACCCTTTTTTGGTAGCACAACTTCATTACTTGGAGATGATGATTTTTCCTGGGACAATACAAATAAAAGATTAGGTATTGGAAATACTAGTCCAGCATCTATTTTACATATTAATACAGGAACAGGATTAAACAACGCTAACACTGTAATTGTTGATAGACCTGCTTCAAGTGATTATTCAGCTATTTCTTTTGCAACTGCAGGAACTGTAGATTGGTCTATAGGTCAAAATTCTGCTAATAATTTAGAAGTATTTGAAGATGGTCAAGATGCTAAAACTAGATTAACTATAGAAACAGGTGGTAACGTCGGTATTGGAACTAGTAGCCCCGGGACAACCCTTGATGTTTTTGGAACACTAGCATCATCAGGCATCACACAATTAGGAACAGGCGGGTCTAACGTTTTACTTACTTCTGCAGGCGCAGGTAACGTAGGAATTGGAACTAGTAGTCCTGCTGCTAAACTAGATGTAAATATTAATGATGATGGTATTACTGACTTAAATGCTTTAATATTAAAAAGAACTTGGGCAAACCCAGCAACCGCTGATAGATCTCACGGTATATTGTTTAGTGATTTTAATTCTTCTATGGCAACTATATATGCAGATAGAACAAATTCAGCTACTAACTTTAATAGTGATTTATTATTTGCTACAAACACAGGTACTAATGGTCTTAGTTTATCAACTAAAATGATTATTAAAAATACCGGCAACGTGGGTATTGGAACGAGTAGTCCAGCATCTAAATTAAGCATAGACGCTTCAGCTCAGGATACCCTTGCAATGAACACGAGCGATGGAGATGGACCTTATGCAGTTTGGAGAAGACAAGGCTCAAGTATTGGTTTTGTTGGAAATGCTAACGCTTTATCATCATCTGGTAACACTAACTTTGGAGTAAGAGCTACAAATGATTTAGTTTTTGCTGCAGGTGGTGCATCAGAAAAAATGCGTATTGCTTCTACAGGCAACGTAGGTATTGGAACTACTAGTCCAAACTTTAAACTTTCTGTGGATGATAATACAATTACAACATCTCCAACAACTTTGTTACAATTTGATTCTTCGCTTATTGATGATAATGGTGGTTATAATATTGATTTTAGGACTAGTTCAAATGATACTGCTAATAGATTTGTCGCAAGAATACAAGCATTAAGGAGTAGTGGTGCAAAAAGCAGCTTAGGGTTTTTCACAGAAACTGGCTCGGCTTTGACGAGAGCTTTGCTATTAGACTCATCACAAAACGCAACTTTTTCAGGATCTATAACTACTAATTTAAGTTCTGAAGGTACTTACTTTACTGGAGGTTCTGGTGGCGTTAGACAGTTGTCTATTACAAGTGGCACTAATACTTCAGCACACGCTCTTCATACTTTTAATATAGAATCAACCAATGGGTTATATAAGTTTGATGTTAATAGTGGTACAAGTTTTAAGTTAGATAGTTCTGTTGCAACTTTTAATACTAGAGTTGTAATAGGTGATGATGCTATTACAACAGACAAACCTGGTTTAGTAGTTGGTGATACAACTAACAATGGTCAAATAACGATAAGAGGTGGCCAACCAACATTATTTTTTGATAAATCAGGTGTAAATGATGCTGTTATACTTACAGATGGTGTTAGTTTAAAATTTAAAAACGGAACACTTGATTCTGAAGGTTCTGACCAATTAACTTTAGACACATCTGGAAACGCAATTTTTTCAGGAGATATACTTGTATCTGCAGCGGGTAGTACAGGAGAAATAATACGAACAACAGATAATACTGAACCTTATTTTGCATTACAAAGAAACTCAGGGAGTAATGGAGTAGGTGTTTTAAGGTTATTAGATGGTGGCGATTTAGCATTTGATACAGGTGCAACAGGTGCAGGACAAACAACAAGATTAACTATTGATGGGGGTAATGGAAACGCAACTTTTGAAAATGATGTAAATATCGTAAATACTTCAGGTGTTACATTAAATATGAACACTAATACACAAGGTAATACTTCTAAAATTTTATTGCACGAAGGTACAACTGCAACTCCACAAAATGGTGCTTCTATAAGATATGATGGTTCTGCTAATCAATTTAAAATTGGTGTTGGAACAAATGTAGATACAATAAGATTAACAATAGCACGAGATACAGGAAACGTAGGTATTGGAACTACTGCTCCCACTTCAAAATTAACAGTAGTAGGTTTAGCAGAACATGCAGATAATGCTGCGGCAATTAGTGCGGGATTAACGACTGGTGCTTTTTACAGAACCGGTGATTTATTAAAGGTAGTACATTAAGATATGGCAATAAAATTTTCACAATTTATAACGCAAACAAGTGCTTCTTCACTTAGCCACATAGTAGGTTACAATGGAGCCGACAATATTCAAATAACTCCCGCAAACTTTTTCACAAGTTTTGCTGTGGGAAACACAGGTCAAGTTTCATATTTTGATTCAGCCTCTTCTTTGGAAGGAAGCAATGAATTTGTTTGGGATAGTAATAATAATAGATTAGGTATTGGAACTTCTTCACCTGCAGTACAATTGCACGTGGCAGGAACAGGAGCTCCTGACATAAGAGTTCAAGATTTAGATGGCACAAATCAATTTATTAATATAGGGCATAACAATGGCAATACCACCTATGTATCTCGTAATAATACTTCTTTTGGCACTCACGTTTTTTATGGCGCAAATGGTTCTGCAACTACAGAAAGAATGCGTGTTACGTCATCAGGCTATGTTGGTATTGGAACTGATAGTCCTGTTTCTAAATTAGATGTAATAGGCGGTGTAACAGCTCAAGGAACACTTGTTGCAACTGGAATATCACAACTTGGATCTGGTGGTTCTAATGTATATTTAACATCTTCTAGCGCAGGTAACGTAGGTATTGGAACGAGTAGTCCAACTTTTAAATTAGATGTTGAGGCTGATTCTTCAAGTGGCGTTGTAAGTGTAAAAAACGCAGCAAATGGTAGAGATACTTTTAGGTCAGAAAATGCAGCTGGAACTAGAACTTTAAATTTTGGTAATGATGGTAGTGGTCACGGTCTTTTATTAATTAGAAGTAGTTCAGGTAGTGTTACTAATTATATAGCTGGAAATGGAGATTCTTATTTTAATGGCGGAAACGTAGGTATTGGAACTAGTAGTCCTAGTAGTAAATTAATGATTGAAACAGGAAGCGATGAAGGTATAAGAATTTATAGGTCAAGTGCAAATGCTAATTTTGGAGCAATAGAATTTAGAAATAGTAATGACACCGCTACAAACTCAAGAATAGGTTTCAATTCAAATGAATTAAGATTAGAAGCTACAAGTACACAAAGGTTTGTAACTGATGGGTCAGATGCTCTTGTTATAGATACCTCTCAAAACGCAACTTTTGCAGGTGATGTAATTATAGACAATAGTAGTGGTGATCCGTTTTTAAAATTAATGACTGCCGCGCAACAATATGTATTAAGAATTGATCAAAGTGATGCTGAAAAATTCCAAATAAGAAACACAACATCAAGCGTAACAGCTTTAAGTATAGATCGTTCTAGTAACGCAACTTTTGCAGGTGATATAAATGTATTAGGGGAAGATGTTAATTTTTCTACAAATGGATTTGCAGATATTAATAATACAGGAACAGGGGCAATAAGATTAAGACCGAGCGGAACAGCAACCGCATTAACCATCTCAAGCTCTGACGCTACATTTACGGGAAATATTATAACCTCATCAACTTCGGGGAATAAAGGTATAAAAATAATAACGGCTACCGACGCAGAGGGATTCTTAGTTTTTGGAGACGCAGACGATAACTCAATGGGCGGAATTGCATATAATAACAATACAAATAGCCTATCTATTGATTGTAATAATGCTGAAAGAATTAGTATAAATTCTGCTGGAAACGTAGGTATTGGAACTACTAGTCCTGCTACTAAATTACAAGTAGATAGTGGGTCAGATTTTAGTGTTGCTTTATCTAAAAGAGGTTCAACATCTAGTGCTTTAAAGTTTACTTTATCAGATCCCAGTATAACAACTAATACTTGGAAAATAGAGCACGATAGTAGCGAAAATTTAAAAATATTTGGCTATAGTACAGATAATTTACTTATTTCTACTAATTCAGTTGAAAGAATGCGTGTCACTTCTTCAGGTAATGTATTGTTTGGAACTACGGGAATACCAAATGGAACTTCTGTTTACGGAAGTGGATTTATTCCAGGATCTAATGATAGAATGTTTTTAAATCTTGCAACATCATCAACAAGCACAAAAGAACATTTACAGTTTTTTAATCCAAATGGAAAAGTAGGTACTATTAAAACACTTAACAGTGCAACACAATTTAACACATCATCTGATTATAGGTTAAAAAAAGATTTAAAAGATTTTGATGGTCTTGATAAAGTTTCTAAAATTCCTGTGTATGATTTTAAATGGAAAGTAGATGATTCTAGTTCTTATGGAGTTATGGCTCATGAGTTACAAGATATA
>Ga0181410_1000763_pt1 | contig 14037 bp, 19 predicted proteins | sample 33SPOviralmetaG_FD_130112 | JGI IMG/M metagenome (GOLD analysis project Ga0181410, IMG submission 130112) | Marine viral communities from the oligotrophic San Pedro Time Series (SPOT) site, San Pedro Channel, CA, USA - 33 SPOT_SRF_2012-06-20 | ecosystem: Environmental > Aquatic > Marine > Strait...
AGATTGTTGACTTTGTAAATCAATACAATGAGAGACCTACTAAAGAAGTCTTGAGTATTGAATTACAAAAAAGAAATGATATCAACGAGAATAGTTTCAGAGAGATTGCTCAACTCATCAACTCTTTGGATGAGTTTCCAGCAGAGTATGAATGGTTGCTTGATACCACAGAGAAGTGGTGTAAAGATAGGTCTATATATCTGGCATTGATTGAGTCAATTCAGATTGCAGATGGTGGTAGCAAGGAGAAAACTCCTGATGCTATTCCATCTATTTTGTCTGATGCACTTGCAGTGAGTTTTGATAACCATGTTGGTCATGATTATCTTTTAGACTACGAAGAAAGGTATGAGTCTTACCACAGAAAAGAGAATAGAATTCCCTTTGACCTGGAATACTTTAACAAGATTACAAAAGGTGGTCTTCCTAATAAGACACTCAACATCGCTCTTGCTGGGACTGGTGTTGGCAAGTCTTTGTTTATGTGCCATATGGCTTCTTCTGTTCTTCTTACTGGTAAGAACGTATTGTATATTACTATGGAGATGGCAGAGGAGAAGATTGCAGAAAGAATTGACGCCAATCTTTTGAATGTAAATATTCAAGACATAGGTGAACTTCCTAAACAGACTTTTGAGAAGAAGGTAACAAACCTCGCACAAAAGACTCAAGGAACACTTATCATCAAAGAATACCCAACTGCGAGTGCACATAGTGGACACTTTACCGCACTTCTCAATGAGCTTGCTCTTAAGAAATCATTTAGACCTGACATTATTTTTATTGATTACCTCAATATTTGTGCTTCCTCTAGGTATAGGGGAGGTAGTAATGTTAATTCATATACAGTTATTAAAAGTATTGCTGAAGAACTTAGAGGATTGGCTTGCGAAGCAAACGTCCCTATCGTATCTGCCACGCAGACCACTCGTTCTGGTTATGGTAGCTCTGATGTCGAGCTTACTGATACTTCTGAGTCCTTTGGTCTCCCTGCTACTGCTGATCTTATGTTTGCCCTTATTAGTACTGAAGAGCTCGAATCCTTGGGACAGATACTTGTAAAACAATTGAAGAACAGATACAATGACGGCAACGTCTACAAGAGATTTGTGATTGGTATTGATCGTGCTAAGATGAGACTATACGATTGTGAACAGACAGCACAGGATGACCTTCTTGACAATAAGAAGGATGAGGAGTATACTTATGATGATAAACCCAAAAAGACATTTGAAGGGTTCAAGTTCTAATGAAACTAAGACGACAAGAAACTATGCTCAATATTGCTAAAGAAGAAACTCCTGAAGGAACTAAATTCACTATGTCTCAAAATAAAATTGATCCAGAAAAATATGTTGACTTCGTTCGTCAAACAACAAGTCAACCAAGTCTTGATTGGCCAACCCTTTCGAAAAGACTTACTGAACTTGAAGTCAAAGATGACTGTAACGTTACTCAACTGATGACTGCAGCATTTGGTTTGACTGCTGAGGCTGGTGAGTTTGCTGAAGTTGTGAAGAAGATGTTTCTTCAAGGTAAACCCTACACAGAAGAGAACGTCTTCCATATGAAGCGTGAGATGGGTGACATTATGTGGTACATGGCACAAGCATGTATGGCACTTGACACTGACTTCAATGAAATTCTTTCAATGAACGTAGAGAAACTCTCTGCTCGTTATCCAGAAGGAACATTTGATGTTCAGTATTCCGAAAACCGTAAAGAAGGAGATGTATGATTACACTTGAACTAAACTTACAACAAGCAGCAGTAGTTCGTCAGGCTCTGTTTGTAGAACAGAAAGGTTACACACTTGACCCTACTTGTACCCCGGCACGTATTGTCGATGTTCGTAATGTCATTGCAACACTTGACAAAAAAATTGACGATGCACTAGAATACGAAACACACGGTAAGTAATATGACATACGACTTTTCTTTTGCACATTCTCCTGAAGGATTTGATAATCATATCAACGATAGTATCAGAGGTTACTCAAACCTTCTGGAAGACACTGTATCATTCTCCAGGTACTTTGTAGAAGATCACACAAAAGTCGTTGATGTTGGGTGTTCAACTGGTAAACTTACCAAGATGATTATTGGTAACAACCCTAATCGTCAGTATGCACATTATGTTGGTGTAGAACTTGCTGGTAGTTTCTATGATGACCTTGAAGAACGTCATATTGAAGTTCGGAAAGAATACCCTAGTGCAATATTGGAATGGGTCCGTGGTAATGTTACTAACTATGAGTTCAAGAACTGTTCTCTAGTAACATCACTATTCACCCTACAGTTCATGCCCAAGACTACCAGACAGGAGACCATCAATAAGATATACAATGGTCTCAATGAGGGTGGTGCATTTATCTTTGCCGAGAAGTTGATGTGTGAGAATGCATTCTTCCAAGAACTTCTTACCTTTAATCATTATGATTACAAGAGAAAGACATTCACTGCTGAACAGATCATGGATAAGGAGAAACAACTTCGTGATATGTTGAAACCTAATACATGGTCTGAACTACGAGACATGGTAATGACTGCAGGGTTCAAGGACTGTCAAATCTTCTGGAGAAATCATCAGTTCGTTGGAGTAATTGCAATCAAGTAATGTGTGGAATTGTTGGAGGGTTTGATCTCCCTCAAATTGAAAAAGGTCTTAATGCTATAGTTCATCGAGGTCCAGATAACCAACAGATTGTCCAAATGGAGAACATCTATTTTGGGCATGTTCGTTTATCTATTATCGATACTAGTAATGATTCAAACCAACCATTTAAGTATGGTAATACTACTATGGTATTCAATGGTACTATTTGGAACTATCGTGAGTTAAGAAATGCGTTGAATATTGAAACAAAAACTTCAGGTGACACTGAGGTTCTTTGTGCTATATTGGATAGGTACGGTATTGATGGATTGAAGAAAGTCCAAGGAATGTTTGCTATTGCATTCACTCAAGGAGACGGTTCTATCACCATAGTAAGAGACCGACATGGGGAAGTTCCACTTCATTACTCATTGTTGAGTGGTCTATTTCCATCATTCAGTTTCTGTTCAGAGATGAAGGGTCTTCTTGCCATGGGTGAGAATGGACAAACAATTAAAATGTTAGAACCTGGTTCTTATATTAAGGTTACTTCTGATTATAAGATTGAAGAGGGGTATTGGTATAGTATTAGAGACCACATTACAGATACATCTACATGGAATTTTGATGAGTCTAAATCAATAGTTCATAGAGATATCACAATGGGTTCTCTTGAGAGAACTGTTGCTGATGTTCCTGTGGCATGTCTTCTCTCTGGTGGTATTGACTCTGCAATTACTACTTTGGTTGCATCAAAACATATTCCAAATCTAGTAACATATACTGCGGTTCATGATGAGAAGTCTAAAGATTTATTGTCTGCCAGAAAAGTTGCTAAATATTTGGGAGTTGAACTAAGAGAGGTCAAAGTAAAACCCCCTACAGTTGATGATATCAATGATGTAATCAATACGATTGAGATGCCATACAAGGCTCAGGTAGAAATCGGTTACCCATGTGTTAGACTAGCACAACGTATCCATGAAGATGGGTTCAAGGTAATTATGTCAGGTGAGGGTAGTGATGAACTCTGGGCATCCTATGGTATGAGTTATCACGGTATCAAAGACAAGGGTTGGACTGACTATCGCATTGGGTTATTTGGATCACAACATCGTAAAAATTTTACAAGATGCAATAAGATTTTTATGAAGTATGGTATTGAGTGTCGATTGCCTTTCTTAAACACCCAATTAGTCGAGACTGCACTGGGTTTAGGTCAAGATATTGTCTGGGATGGTAAGTCAAGACCTAAAGCAATCCTTCAAGAAGCATTTAGAGACCAACTACCTGATGATATAATCGATAGAAAGAAGATTGCTTTTCAAGATGGGATGGGTATCAAGTCTCTATATGAAGATGTTGTCGAAACTCCAAAAACATATTACACTACACAGTATAAGAACACATTCGCATGAAACTACCATATAAATTACAAGATGTTTACGACGGTGAGGCACAAGCCAAGTTCACTGTCATCTCTACCTTCGCTGGTGGGGGTGGTTCCTCTACAGGATATCGTCTTGCCGGTGGTAAGATTCTGTGTATCAATGAGTTTGTAGAGGAAGCAAGAAAGACTTATACCGCAAACTACCCATCAACTCATATTGTTCCTGACGATATTAAACAGTTGGTAGGTGGTGACTTCCTCAAGATCACTGGTCTCAAGCCTGGTGAACTAGACATTCTTGATGGGTCACCACCCTGTTCAGCATTCTCTGTTGCAGGGTCTATGTGTCGTGGTGAGGGTTCTAAACACTCTGATGGTTGGGGTAAGACCAAGAATTATTCTGACGGTAAGAAGGTGGAGAACATTGAAGACTTGTTCTTTGAGTATATTCGTGTTGCCAAATCAATTCAACCTAAGGTTATTGTTGCCGAGAACGTCAAGGGATTGACAATCGGTGAGGCAAAGACTTATTATGCTAAGATTACTAATGCATTTGAGGAGATTGGTTATCTTGTTACATCAAAAGTAATGAGAGCATCTTTTCATGGTGTTGGTCAAGGTAGAGAACGACTAATCTTTATTGCAGTTCGTAATGATATCGCAGATAAGATTGGTCTAAATGTTCTTACTGTATCTACATTGTTCCCTCCCACTTCACCCAAAGAAACTGTCATCTCTGACATTATCGACGGTGTGGAGAATGACCCTGAGGATGTAAATAGACTGACTGAACACATGTTGAACAGTAGTGTCTATCAAAGTGTGGTCAAGAAGATGCCAAAGAATCCTAAAAAGATTCTATCTGGTATGGATTATCATGAGAAGGGTCATTGTTTTAATACCAAGAGAGCATCATTTTTCAAAGCAGCACCAACACTTACTGCAAGTGGTGGATTGATTCATTGGAATGAGGATAGAACTCTTACAATTCAAGAACTCAAGAGACTTCAATCACTTCCTGATGATTTTATTTTGACTGGTTCTCATTCACAACAATCAGAACGAGTTGGTAGAATGGTTCCTCCTCTAATGATGAAGGCCATTGCAGAAAACATTTACAAAGAAGTATTATCAAAACTATGAAACTATTAACACTGGACGACTATCAACGGGCAGGAGAAACATTCTGGCCTAAGTATTGGTACATTGCTAAAGAACTTGGTGAAGGTGCTAAGACAGAAGACATTCTTAAATGTATGGAAGCAGTTGGTGGTGTTGCACTAAAAGTAGCACTAGAAGAAAAAGCAGCAGGTCCATTTGGATTTAATAAAAAGACTGACACACCAGATACAGAATAAATATTACAAAGAATGAACTCATATGCTTTCTACTCAGTACAGACTTAAACTAGAATTCATTTGTAAGTGTATTGCTAGTGGTGAAGAAGTCAAATTAGATGATATGGTTTGGGCACAGAAACTTGCTAAGGCAAATACATCTGCTAACGAGATGTTGAAGATGGCACGTCGTCAACATTCTCAAAATATTGAGGAAGGTAGTACTGACGATTTTCTCAATAGGATGGGGTTAGGTGATCCCGACCCATCCAATCATAAGAAGGGATTTGATAGTGCTGAAGACATTAAGAGTTGGTTTCAACAAGACAAACCTGATGACTGGAGACAACGTGACTGATTATATTTGTGTTACGACATGGGATCCTGAATTTGAATGTATACGATATCGTTGGGTACACAAATCCGAACAAGATCCGGTATCAGTTATAAAAAATTTATATCCTTATGAAACTATATTATGACACAATATGATTTTGGTGGACTTGAAAGACGCCCTGAAAACATACTGAGATTGATTAGTGAGTTGGAAGGGTCGTATCAACTCTGTAAGTACATGGGGTTTGAAGATGATATGAACACTCTTAATGAAATGAAAAAACCCTACTATAAACTTTACTTTAAAACAAAAAGGGAGTACGATTCGAAATGAAAATGTGGGAGACAGAATGTGTTGAATGTGGTAAGATGATTCCAGCAAACCAGTGTCCTCAAGTTGGGTGTTATGTCCCATCTAAAAAAAGATATACAAACTCATTATGTAAACCTTGTTGGGTAAAGAAAAACAATGAATGATTTTAACACACCCGGAAGTAGTAAAGTTGAGGTACCGGTTCCTGAAGGTGCCGAACTAATCGATGATGTATTCTATGTTTGGGAGACACGTTATGGTTTGTTTTCCAGTATGACTAAGAATGGACGTAAGATGCTTACCGGAGTACATAAAGATAATGTAATCATTATGACCCGTTGGCATTTGAAGTGTGAACAAGAGGGTTGGCCAGAGGGTTCAGTTACTGTTGTAAATACATCAACAGTTACAGATTTATGAAAAAAATTACGCAAGTTGCTCACAATGTAAAAGAGTGGGACAAGAAAAAGGCAAAATGGGTTCAAGAAAAATTTAATCTGACCGACTATCAGATGCTTTGCTTGGCATTCGTTAAAGGTTTTGTTATTGGGGCTATCATATTGTGAAGTTTGAACTCTCAATGGATGACTATACTATCATCCTCAATGCACTTCATTATTATAAGAAGGTGGAGAAGTATCCTAACTTCGCACACTTTGATGAGAAGCGTATTAATAAGTTGAGAGACACCCTGGCCAAACAATTAGTGTGGGACCAGTGACTACACTTTTAAATTACACAGCAGCATTTTGGTCTGTAGTTATTATGAATTGTATTCAACCAGTCAATTGGGAAGCATGTCTACCAGTACATGAATGGTTGATACCAAGTATTCAAGAGGGTGTTGAGATTTATCTCGACCCCTCTTCTGTGTATTCATCCGAACGAGAATATCTAGAGAATATAAATAAAGATATAGAAAGTAATGATTAATCAGATGTCTTCATCAATGCGTAACTTTATGGAAGCGTATTCCGCTGTTCATAACAAAGAAGCTAAAGAAGAGTTTTACTCTCATAAGGATGAAATCAGTGAGATGGACTTCTCCTTGATCAACCAAACTGAGTTGGATGATATTGCTGAAGAAGTTCTTGAAGAACTTTTCGAAGAAGGTTATAGTGTAGAGCAGTGTGAAGCAATATTTGAAGAAGTTCTTATCGAAGCAAGAGTAACTTACGGTAGTGATACTGAATCCCCTAGGGCAAAGAAAATGTCCGCAGTGAAGTCTTCACTGAAAGGTGCCATGGGTAAGGTAAGGGAGAAGGCTGCAAAGGGTGCAGTTAAATCTTACGGTGCATATAGAAGTGCAAAGCAATCTGCAACGGATAAGGCAAACAGATTGAAGCAAAGTGCAGGTAATGCATCTGCAGTGACTATGCGTAAGGCCAAAGATGCCAAGGCTGGTATCAAGTCTGGTATCAAAGGGATGATTGGTAATGCAGCGAAGAAGGTTGGTAGTGCCGCCAATAATGTTGCCAGTAAGATGAGTGAAGGTATTATTAGAAAGGATGTTGGTGATATCTACCAGGCCATCTATGAGAAGAAACTGGATGCCGTAGGTAAGGAAGATGGTGACATCGATAATGATGGTGATGAGGATTCCTCAGATGACTATCTTGCCAAGCGTCGTAAAGCCATTGGTAAGGCCATGGGTAAGAAAGGTAAGTGTGAGAAGTGTGGTAAAGATCCCTGTGAATGTGATAAGAAAGAAGTAGAAGAAGGTTACAAGGAACTTCCTAAGAACAAGATGTTCCGTAAGGCAGGTAACTTGGGACGTGAGGTTGTAAGTCCTTCTACTACTGATGAAAAACGTCAGAAGTCATATGATCGTTCTAAGAAGATCGTCAAGACTCTTAACAAAGCAAACGAAGAAGTAACATTCTCTGAATCTGAACTGGAAGCCATTCAGGCAAAGGTTGATGCGTGGGATGTTGAAGAAGGTTATCAACGTAATCCTGAGAAGGGAGAAGCTGAAGCAAGAAAGTCTGAAACTTCTGGTCAAAAGTCGGAGAGAAATGTCCGTGATAGACTGAAGACTATGGACCCTAAGAAGGCCGAGGCAATGAAGAAACAGATGAGAGCTGTTGGATTGAATGTCTGATAGATGGATGTATTTAAATATTTCAAACAGGTAAGGTCTCTTCAAGAAAGTAGAGGTGCCGAGAAAGCCGCAGAGCTTGGTTATCAACATCAGGCTCGAGGTGTATATCTTGACCCCCAAACGGGTAATAGGTATAAGGCAGTAGGTGACAAGTTAGAACCATATGATCTTCCAGATAGGATGGCCAACTCTCCTGGTGCTCAAGCAGCCGAGCCAGAGAAAGATAGAACCTTAAGTGATTTTAGAAAAGATGCACCTAGACCAGAACAACCACAAGAAGTTCTACCTGTTGCTGACCAAATGAGTAGAAATGTTCCGGGTGGTCCTACTACTGCCGCGGTTGTTAGTGGTGATATAGAACAGATTGAAAAAGGTATGATGCGTGGTCGTGGAAACGTGATGAGTTCCGCAAGAAAGGCTCAGGTCAAACAACAAGCGGAATACGAAGCTAAACAGGCACGTGAAATTCTTGGACAACTAGCTGCAGAACGAGAGGAAGAAGAACTTGCACAGGCTGATGCAGAGGCAGAAAACTACAGAAATGTTGATGAAGTTATTGCTGATAATCAAACTCAAGAAGAACTAGATTCATTATTAGATACTGTAGGATTGGGTAAGGATACTCCAGAAAGGATTGAGTATCTTTCTCAACAAGAACAACCTGAACTCACTGAAGTTCAGATGCAAAATGAGGATGAAAGACGACAGGTTATAATTGACACTCTAGAAATGATGATGACACAACCTGAAAAAAAGAAAGGTGCTGGTGCTAATAAACTTTCAAGAGATGATGCCGAATTACTTAAAACTTATATCGAAGGAAATGGTCCTAAAATTGATAGACTGGAAATCGGTGATGAAGACATGGCCTTTGCTAAGGATTATCTCAAGAAAAATCATAAGGGTGCATTCACCAAACTTGCATTAGGAACTAAAGGTGCTCCTAAGGAGAGGTATGATGGAAGAGGTGATGCAGTATTGAAAAGTTATCTTGCTAATAGGGGTCTTTCTGCTGTTAGTGGAAAACCACTTTCTTACTTTGCATCAGAACTAGATCACATTACTTCACTTGGTAATGGTGGTGTTGACGGTTTTGATAATTGGGCCTGGGTAGATAAAAGATATAATCAGTTCATGAGCTCCTTGGATGATGAGGGTGTATTGAAAAAAATTGAAAAACTTGCCAATGCAAATCCTGATGACGAAAGACTTAAGGAACTTAAGGGTGAACTTACAAATGAGGTAAGAAATAGATATGGAACATACTTCAGAACAAATGGAACTGTGGGAGTATCATTGGAGGATATTGAGGACGCAAAGGGTATTGGTGGTGAACAGATGTTGAAAGCTCTTGCCAGTGCTGCAGGTGTCAATACTTACAAAGGAAGTGATGATAGAACCAGAGCGAGAGGTAGATTTATTGGATATCCTAATCTGAAACAAGCACTAATTGAAAAACTTAATCCTGCTACTCGCGAAGAGATGGAAGAGTTTGATGAATCATTGAATGAAATTCGTGATTTTATTGAGGAAAAGAATAAAGAAATGGAACCCTTCACTAAGAAGGGTCGTAAGAAAGCCGCAAAGACAAAAATGGAAGAGGCACATGACCACTGGAGTAAACTTCAAAAACCTGGTAGAATAGTATTTGAAACACTCAGACGTTCTCTACGGGATCCATTGTCTTAATAAATACAACATAGGATATTGATAGAAATGAAAAGCTTCCTAAACTTTTTTTCCGAGGCAAGACAGACTAAGGCTTCCACACGGGCAAGGCAACTTGGTCTAACTGGTGATGGACAGGGAAACTGGGTAGATAAAGCTGGTAATATTGTTGCTAGAACTGAGGGTGGTGAACTTAGATTTACTGATAAGAAAACTGGTGGTAATGAAAGAGAAGATACAAAGACCGCACAATATAAAGCACCTGAACAACAGGTAAGTAAAAAGGCTCAGGCACCAGAAGAAGAACCGAGTAAGAAAACTGATGGTGAAGATGAAGAAGGTGGTAGTAAAGAACGTGATGGGGAGAGTGTTACCTTAGTGTTTGGTAGGTTCAATCCACCTACGATTGGTCATTTGAAACTTCTCGACGCCGCAGAACAAGTTGCAGGTGATGGAGAATTAAGAATCTATCCATCTAGATCATTTGATGCGAAGAAGAATCCACTTGATCCAAATCAAAAGACTGACATGATGAAGACAGTCTTCCCAGATCATGCAGACAATATTGTCAATGACGAGAGTGTAAAGACTATCTTTGATGCACTTAATTTGGCAAACAACGAAGGGTTCTCTGATGTAAAGATTGTTGTTGGTTCTGATAGAGTTGGAGAGTTTGACAACCTAGCACAGAAATATAATGGTGAACTCTACGATTTTGAGAATATTGAAACCATTTCTGCAGGTGAAAGAGACGAAGATGCCGAAGGTGTATCTGGAATGTCTGCATCGAAGATGAGAAAGGCTGCCGCCGATAATGATTTTGAAATGTTTAGAACTGGTGTTCCTGATGTTGTAGATGATAAGACTGCAAAACAGATTATGAATACTGTTCGTAAGGCAATGAAAGTTGAAGAAGGTTGGTCTCTCTGGGAGATTGCACCTAGATTTGACTGGAAGAACCTACGAGAAAATTATGTGACTGGTAAGATTTTTAAAATCAATGAGATGGTAGAAAATCTTAACACTGGATTGGTAGGTAAGGTTATTCGTAGAGGAACTAACTATCTCATCTGTGTGACTGAGAATAATATTATGTTCAAGTCTTGGATTAGAGACCTGACTGAGTATACTGAGGTCAAAATGGACCGTAAAATGAGGACACCTAAGAAACCAAACACTCTTACAGGAACTACTGGTTACTTTAAGAATGCAGTTGACATGACTCCTGGTTTTGATAAGGGTGATAAAACCAATCTTCAACCTGGTGGTAAACCATATAAAGGACCTAAAACAAATATTAGGGAATTCATAAATACCTACAAGAGAAAACGTGTCTAGTTTGAAATCCATGATAAAAAATCATTCAAATTGGAGAGAAGATCTACGTGAAGTAGTCGATATCGAATCTTCTAAACCAGAGACTGAAGCTAAGTCTGAAGTAAGGATTGGTGATAAGAAAGTAGATAATAAGATCACAATCAACCCTGTGATGAAGGAAGCCTTCGGAGAGATTGGTGCACTTGTAATTGAAGTCACTGAACTTGATGAAGAGGAAGTTGATCCTGAACAGAAAAAACAACTGAAAGCCAAAGAGCAAATGATGAGAAAGCAACAATTGCTTTCAAGACAGAGAATGCAGATGCAGAAACAAGGTAGACTGCCTATGGGTCATACTGAAGGACTTGATATGAAGAAGGCTGATATGGGTGAGGTTATTACAGATTTCCGTAAGTCTAATGCTCCTCAGTTTAAGGGTAAGTCTGATAAGAAGAAACAACAGATGGCCATCGCTGCCAAATTGAATGCTGAAGAAACTGAAGATGGGTTGAGAGATAGAAGAATGGAGAGGGGTGGTGTTGACGGTAACAATCGTTACAACAAACCAGTTAGTAATACACCAAATACATTTGGTAAAAAGAAACCTGCAGGTGGTCCATCTGCACTAGAAAGAGTTAAGGCTAATATCCGAGCCAAGCATGGTAAGGGTGCCATCATAGATACTAAGAAAAGTAACTGATTCGATATATACTATAGTATAGAGAATCATCATGTTAGCATTCCTACTTCCACTTGCATCTAAAATCATTACCGATGCAATTTCTAAAATTCCAGAGAACGAAGAACTGGGTGAGAAAATGGTTGAGATCTGTCTTGTTATTCTTTCTAAGGCAGTTAAGTTGACCAAGACCGATATGGACGATCAACTACTTGAAGTAGTGACTAAGGCAATCAAAAACCGTGAAGAGTGATTAAAACTCTCTCATAGGTTTTTATAAATAATTTGAAAGAACGTAACCTTTACAGGAAAAAGACATGACACTTTGGGGTAATAACGACAACATTAGTTCGGTAGGAACAGTATCTCTTAATTATGCTACTGGAGTGGTGACTGGTGCTGGAACCTCCTTTGGCACTACTGGTGCTGTTGAGGGTGATGTCATTAGATTTGGAATTAGAGGACAGGGTGGTACATACTTTGGTGATGCAGTAATCGTATCTGTTGCTAGTACTATTTCTGTAACTATTGGTTCTACTATGGGTTTGAGTGGTGCAGCTATTGCTTCCACTTCTTTCTCAGCATCACAACTTCCTAAGTCTTCTGTACTTGATTCTAAGTTCAGTGAGGCAGCATATGGAACAGCTGATTCATTGGTTTATGGTGTAAATCAGGAAGATGGTTTGTTGGGTTCTAACCCTTCTTACTATGGTATGTCAGAAGGTTGGGTTGGTGTTACAACCTATACCGATTGTGAAGGTGTCGCAAGAGTTAAGAAAGAAACTCTGGTTGCTATGTCAGGTATCTCCACTGCACCTGTTGATTTCGCATATCCTACTGCTGAAGCATAATTAGATGTTATTTACTGAATTGAACGAGGAGAACTTTCTCCTCTTCGCTATTAAACATTATGAGAATCCACAAGCTGTTACTAGAGAAGACTTTGACAAAGATCTAAGTCGTTTTAGATACATCAAAAGGTTACTTAAACGTTATAAGAGTACAGGTGAACTTAAGGTTCACCTTCTTATTAACCACTTTATTATCCTTTACAATATCTTTGGAGATGCAACAACACCAATGTTGTTCTATAAGATTGATAAAAACTTGTGGGAATGTATTAAAACCTTTGTAATATTTCTAGATAAACTTCCAGACTATCCTAGATCTTATATACATGAGATTGAATTGGATCAGAATTGTTTAGACGCACTTAATGGAATCACCAATGGATAAGGACAAGATTGATAGGTTTGTAAATGCATTTCGTTCTGCAATGTATAATGAATTCAGTGTCAATGAGGAAGGCATGGTGGCAAATCCTCCTGGGGGATCTGGTGGATTTAGTGGCTCCTCCCCTGCTGCTGGTCCTACTGCTGGTTACGACCCCACTATGAAATTGGATGGTCGTAATAAGTATGTGAAGAAAGCTATTAAAGACTTGATGGATAGAGGTCAGAAGAGAAAGGATAAGAAGGCCAAGAAAAAAGCATTAGAGTTCAATCCATACTTCAAACCTCATGGAAAGTCAACAAATTAAGGTTGCAGTATTAGAACAAAAAATTGAAGATTTGAAGCCAATAGTTCTTCGAATCGATAAAGCAATCGAAAAATTAAGTGAAGTAAATACTACTGTGAGTAGGATGCTTGCAGTCCATGAAGAACGCATATCGAAACAAGAACAAATTGACGTTGTACTCTTTGCAAAAGTTGACCAACTCCGTGATAAAATGGACGGGGATCATGAGCTCGTATTGCAAAGAATACGTGAATTAGAAAAACGTGTATGGATGGCAGTGGGTGGTCTCGCTGTACTGACCATTGGGTTGAAGGTCATGACTGCCTTTCCCAATGTCTTGACAAACACTCCGGTTGTCTCTACAATGGTAAGAACTGTTAGTAGGTGACATGGATTTTATTGATGTAAAGTACATCAATCTGATATCCTCTAGACTTCCAAAGTTTAAAAAGGTAAAAGCAAACCTTTATAACTTTCGGTGTCCGATTTGTGGTGACAGTCAGAAACAAAAGAACAAGGCTAGAGGTTATCTCTACCGTGTCAAAAACAATACTAACTATAAGTGTCACAACTGTGGAATTAGTGTGTCATTTAATAGTTTCTTAAAGGACTTAGATCCAGAGACACACAAAGAATATATCTTTGAGAAGTTCAAGGACGGGAAGACAGGTAAGAACTTCGCTGCACAAACTCCTGAGGATATTTTCAAAAAAGTTGAGACATCTAAACCAACTTTCAAGGAGAAAATCGTGATTGATTTACCAAGTGCATTTCTTGTAAG
>Ga0181410_1000765_pt1 | contig 14010 bp, 18 predicted proteins | sample 33SPOviralmetaG_FD_130112 | JGI IMG/M metagenome (GOLD analysis project Ga0181410, IMG submission 130112) | Marine viral communities from the oligotrophic San Pedro Time Series (SPOT) site, San Pedro Channel, CA, USA - 33 SPOT_SRF_2012-06-20 | ecosystem: Environmental > Aquatic > Marine > Strait...
TAAAATTATTTTCTTTTATAAATTGTAAATACAAATGTCTGGAGCTGTAGCTGCTCATGCTGCTTATAATGGGTCTGGTACCCAAGGTCTTGCTGTAACTAATAAGATTCACGAAGATGACGGTGACGTCATGTCGGTTTTCTGGAACAAGAACGATACTACTCGTCAGTTACTTTTTGGTTCGTCTGTAGTTGAAATACCCTCGAGCGGTGCTAGTACATTAAGTTACGGTTCTTCTAGAATTTTTACTATTAATAATGACATAGATTGTGTAGGTGATATGTATTTACAACTAACAGCGAAGTTTCCTACTTATACCCTCGCCACGACGTTTGGTGGCGTGACACCTGATAATACCGGTGATCAAGGCAATAATACTATACGTACGGCCTTGCGGGTCAAACCATTTGCTCTACAGTCTGTCGTAGAACGCGTAGAAATCCAGGTAGGAACTCAAATTTGGCAAACACTTGAAAGTCAAGACATAAGAGTTGTAAATTCAACTGAGTTACCAGCGGATGGATTTTCGGAGATGAGCATGTTATCTTCGAAGACTGGTACAGGTAATACGTCTACATCTGCGTGGCTTGTAATACCATCTCTAACAAAAACTCTAGGACCGCGTTTTGGAAAATTCGCAAATCAGACAGAGGATGGTTACCCAATGGCGGCTGCTCCTCATCAGAGTGTTAAAGTTAAGGTTTACTTCAAAGAATTCCCCAGTTCTTTGTCTTATTTATCCACCACCGTGACGGGCGGCGACGGGGACGTAACTGTTGTTCAATTTGCCGAAGATGTTCCACTTGAAGGAGTAATCACAGTGAAGGGCTCCATCGCCGCCACTTTTGCGCCCGCCGCCACGGCTGGACTAACTTTTGCCACGGCCGTCTCCGCCGCCGGCTCAATTACAGCGTGTAATCTCTATGCAAAGCAGATGGTTATGTGCAACGAAGAGCGTGAGCAGATGAAGGCCATGCCAGCGGGTCTACCAAAGAGACTTAAGATGACTCAGAATGCGCACGTAACTGACATAGGTACATCGATTATTAAAACAATTGATCTCGATCATTTTTCTCTATACGGTTCCCATCTTATAATTAGCGGAAACGCGGGAACTGACACCGACGGTAATCCCATCAGAATTAAAACGGCTGAACTTAAATTAAATTCAAGCTCCTTTTCTGGACAATTACCGGGTATTTTACTAGATTCTTGCACATCGGATTCTCTTGGAATATATGCAAATAAGTTTATACATGCCGACGGGTCAAATTTTACTGTTGATGAATATGGAGTCGGTACTTATGTGTTCCCACTTTCAGCCAGTGCTTTTAGCGGATCGGCTGTTCCTCTAAATAGATTTGACAGCATTCGTTTGACTCTAACGTTCACGTCTACACCCCAGAACGGAGGTTCGACATTTATTAGTGTAACATGTGTTGGTGAGACTACCGCGCTCTTCAAGGGCGGTGCTGCTTCGCTAGCTATGTACTAAACACTATTGGATAAATGTATTGTACAATTTATTTAAATTTAAATAAACAATACAATGCAATTGATTTAAATTAATTTAAAAAAAAAATAAATAAATATAATAAATGTCAGGCTCAATTGCGGCAATAGCAGCTTATGACGGTACCGGTACACAAGGTTATGGAACTACTGATAAAAATTTACCAGGCGTAAAGTCTGTTTTTTGGAACGAAAAGGATACTGACAAGTATTACGTTAATGGTTGTAGTTTTTCAGAAGTATCTTCTAATAAAGGAGAAATAACCAGTCCCGAAACTATAGTATTTACATTTGACAATGATTCCGATGCAATTAATGATTTAACTCTTGTAATAGAAAGAACAGGGGCGTTGAGCGGCGGGACGGTTTATTATTATATGCTTTATTTTATAGACAGAATAGAAGCGTGTGTCGGAAATCAAGTAATATGCGCTATAAACACTGTTCAACTCATAAAAGATTTTTTAAATGGTTCTAACGGAGGTGTCTTTAACGAATTTGTCGACGAAGTAGACGGAGAAGGTCGCCGGGGATTCACCGACAGCGCGAAGACAACAACCGCAGGCGAAACTGCTGCTCAAAGAATTAATTTGAATATATTTAGAATGTTGTCTAATAATGGTATGGATTCTTCTTATTTGATGAGTTGTGCAAATAATCAAACTTTACAGATAAAGGTTTATCCAAAAAATTTAACCCAAGAAGAGTTTAATGCATATACTAACACCAACGTGGCGCACGCCATCTCCGGAATGACAAACCCTAAATTTAAATTTAACTTATATGCTAATAAGTACTCTATGACAAACGCTGAAAGAGACTTTTTAAGGAATCAAGTAGTTGCAAAAAGAACAAATATTACACAGTTTTCAGAATTAACATCAACGGCTAAACCATCCGGAACACTAAAAGCGGGTTCTAGTATAACTATAAATTGCGATCATTTTAATTTATGTGCATCTAGTCTTAGTATAGTAGGATTATGTCATCAAACTACAGTATTGTTGGGAGGGTTTGACGTAGAACTTTATTTAAATTCTACATCCTTTTCTGGAATTATTCCTTATTCCATAGCCGATCATACTCCGGCGATTCGCACCCCCAACCCGAATCTTAGACATTTTTTTAATTATTTAATACCAATTTCAAAAAATGCTCATATGACAGAGACAGATCAGTCTTATGTACCATTTAGCAAATATGATTCCATCCGTGTTATATTAACAGCTAAAAAAGACATTACCGTTAGTACTTTCCAAGACTTCTTTGATACGCTAACTGTTGTCGCAGAGGGTAAATGTACCGCTTTATATCAAGACGGGGCTGTAGTATTTAATACTTATTAATTATATACATTTTATAAATTTCCAATTTAGTTCTTTGCAAATTTCTTTCCATATATTTTCTTGTTCAAAAAGTTTTTCTCTACTCTTTAAAAGAGGAAAGTAAATTAAATATTCGTGTTTATTAAGTAGTTGAAAAAATTTATATAAAGTATAAGAATAGCTTAAAAAGTTCTTTCTATTTTTTGGACAGTGCTTTTCAAACGGTTCTTGAATTTTATTAAACATTTCTATAAGTTTACTCTCTAAGTCTTGACAAATTAACAGTTGTTTATTACCAGTTATCTTATGAATAACATGTGGTATATGTTCATAGTATTTATTCAATTTTAATTTTTTAAGAAATTCTTTGACTTTATAATATGTAATTAAAGTTTTATCAGTAAGGCGTTCTTTTTTGATTTCTAAAATTAGTAATTGAATTACTTCTTCTGGTACATTTGTACCTTCGCGACCCTGTATCTGTGTTATCCATTCTTTAAAGTGATTAGTTCTTTTATAACTATATGGTTTTATGTACTCGTGATTTTCAGCATGATTCCATTCAGGAAGTTCTGAAATATTAAACCTTTCAGTTAGACCACAATTGTAACAAATTAGTAACCCAGAAGATGTATCATGAATAGTACTACTTTGACAGTCTCCGCATATGTAACTATTTTGCCGTTTTTCTATATATCCAACTGATTCTTTTGGAAAACATTTTGCCATATATCTCTTATACAATTCTTCCCTGTTATTACTAGAATCTAATGAGATGTACTTAAATATGTCTCCTTCGTTATTACATTCTGTTGTGTATTCTTCGGAGTCTATTTCTTTTATAAAATCCATAGATCTAAAAAGATAATCAGAGAGATCTTTATCTGTTTCTAAGTCGTTTATTTTTTGCTCCAAATGTTTTATTTTTGCCTCAATTTCCCCGTTAAATTTATTAATAGTTCTAGCTTTGTATAATAAATTTAACTCGGATTTGTATTTATTTATATTTTTTTTATCTTTTTCTATATTTTCTATTGTTTTATCGTGCTTTGCTATTATAGACATTCTAGCATCTGTATGCGCTGTTTTTTTAGAAATCTTAAATGAAGACATTATAAAATAAATACTTTATTCTTTTAAACACTTTTTAAATTTCAAGACATTTAATTTAAAAATATATTTTATAATTAAATGTGATGTTGATATCTTATTCAAAGACTTTTACTATTAAAGTTATTAAAAATTTATGTAGAATAAAAGGTATACGATATATATCAAATTATAATAAAGATCTTCTTTTAGTCTTACTGAAACAATATAACGCTGCTAAAATTATTCAGGGTAGTTTAAGAAATAAGACAATAAATGAAAAAACTTGTCCAATATGTCACGAACCTCTAAAATATCCTTTTATTTCTATAAAAGTAAAAGATAAATTTTTTTACTATGATTTTTACACATTCGTTGAATATTTAAATAAAACACAAGATTTTAGAGATCCGTGTACAAGACAACTTATAAAAGACAATAAATTACTACAGATTAATAAATTAATAAGATACTACTATGGAAAGACTACTAATAAGATACTTATTTCAAAAAGTATGATTAAGAATACAGACTTAAATATAATAACTTACTGTCTATATGACATCTTAAATGAAATTCAAAATAAACAGATTTCTTTAGAAGAAATATATCATAATGTGCTACCGAGATTTATATACTACATCAATTACCTTATTAAAAATCATTCAAAAGAAGACTCTGAGATAATACTAAAAGCATGCAGAGAATCAATGGACAACAAGGTAATACTTGACTATATTCAGTTAGTTGAGGTCATAAATTACTAAAAATTACTAATATAAAGAAAACTTACTATTTAATATAAAGGATCAAATGACAGATTTTTGCAAAATTTGTGATCCTAAGTGCAAACACGACGATTGTATATGTAATGAAAACTTTTGTAATTTTTATGACACATACAATGAGTTACTGAGTATAACTCAACTTGAAAAGTTTAATTTAGTTAAAAATTGGGGTATTTCAACCATGACAGTCTGTTGTAGTTTCAATAGTAGTATAAATTTAGAAGAATATATAAAGGTTTATTGTTTAGAAATATCAGGTAAGCCCTTTTACAATTGTATAAATACATACACAGGCGTAAAGTATCAATCTAAAAATAGAGTATCTATAAAGATATTTTCAAATGGAAATATGCAGTTAGCGGGAGTATTAAATGTTATGTCTGCAACGTATGCAATAAGAAAAATATATAGAAGACTTTGCAATCTTGAAGCTTTTACATCAGATGCTTTTATATCAAATGTAAGAATATGCATGATAAATTCAGATTTCAAGATAGATAAAAACATAAAGCAAACAAATGTTTGTAAATATTTAGATACAAAAAAGATGGAGTATATTAAGACATATTCATTTAATCCAAGCAAGTATCCAGGAATAAATATTAAGTTTTCAAATCCTATAAATCAAAGTATCATAACTTGTGCAATGTTTAGACCTGGTAGTATTATAGTTACTGGCGGAAATGACATAAATGCATACAAATTTGTATTAAAACAAATTTTTATTTTATTGCAAAATAATAATGATTTTTTATATTAATGTTGACTTTATATCAAATAAATAATATAATAGATTCAAATGTATCTCGTAATGTGTCTCATAAAATAATAGGTACGCTTACAAATAAATGTTATATATATTCTTTTATAACAAATTTTTACAAGAATAATACCCTTTTTGATAAATGTACTATTGTTGTAGCAATGATTTATATGAATAGATACAATAAAATTTGTAAATTAACATATGAGAATATTAAACCAGTCTTAGAAACTTGTTTAATATTGGCTAATAAATACTGTTTAGATTTAGAAATAGAGGACTCTGGTCCTTTGGAAGCTCATTTACTAAATTTAATAAACTGGAAATTATACATTTCAGAAGAAGAATATAATCACTACCAAAAAGTTATAGTGTCTTTAACAACTTTGGTCTAATTTTCCTTAATTGATTCTAGTGTTTTACTTGGTCCTGGATTAACCGGGGGTACTTCTTCTAATTTAGGTGTATCTTCTTTTGGGGAGACGACCCCATTTGAACTAGGAGGAGGCTCAGTAAGACTTTCAACCTTTTCCGTTAATTCGTTTACCTTAATGTATAATTTATAAATTAAAAAGGCTAGAACAGCTAATACGCATACAAAAAGAACTGTGTAAACTAGACTGGAGTCTTCCACTACTTTAGTATCACTACCCATTTATAATACCTTAAATGTTTAAAATATTTATAAAAAACGCATTACTCGGGGTCATCAATTTCATTGTCATCACTTGGAATGTCTATTCCAGTAAAGAATGTGGTTCTTTTAAGTATTATACCAGAATTAATAGGATATTCGCGCGTACCCTGTTGTACAATTTTAATATTGTTATTTGTAAATATAGCCATAAAGTAGTCTTTTGTAAACTGTTCTCTTGGCAAATTATTTTCTCGGCAATGGTCATTAAATGCTTGAGAAAATACTTTCATCGGGGTATATAACTTCTTATCAAATACTACCTTGCCAGATTTCAAGAAGTTCTGCAAAGAATTTGTAGTCTGTTCCATTTCTTCTTTGTTTTCATGGAAGTATTTTGGTAGTATATTCCAAATACCTTTCTTACCGTGTGTATTTAAAGCAGAGTAGTATGCTCGGATACACAATTTCATTATAAAAGGAAGTTCTTTGAGTAATTTTTTATCTATTTCTGTATCAGTATTCATTACTTTCTTCCAAAAATTTACAACAGCTGTTCTACGAGATACACTTTCTGAATTATTCTTGTATCTCATTATTTTATTACCCCCCATGGTCATAGGTACTTTCCAGTCTATTGTTTCATCATTCTTGTACTTTTCTGAATAAGTATTTCTACCTCCTTCTACAATAAGCTGCCAATCTGTCTGTTCCATCTTAAAATTTTCTGCAATCTCAGGTGCCAGTACCATGAATTTATTTGCATGCGGTTTGATACCGAACTTAGCATCAATATTATTGGCTATTACACCAACGTCTTCTTCGTCATAAAATTTTTGAAGAATTTTCATTAATATAGTACTTTTGCCTGCACCGGCCTGTCCTAGTAGATAAAGAAGTACTTGCCAGTTATCTAGTTCTCCGATGTCAAAGCACATTCTTCCCATGAATGTACATAACCATCTTTGAACTTCTTCTGTAAATTCTTGATAATCCAATAGACTTTTAAATGTTGGACAATGATCTATTATTTTAAACCAGTCGTCGTCGTTATATTGTGAGAAAACGTCGAAGTTCGAATCGTGATACTTGCATGCAACTGAAAAATTAGTAATATAAGGATGAGATTCGTCGTATGGAATAAATACGTCTGTATAAACAGGGGTTTCATTGGGACCTGCGATGTTATATTTTGTTACGTAATTTCCATTTTTGAATGCGAAAAGATGACGATCTTTTACAAGAGTTGGTAACTCCGGTCCAACAAATTCATTAAAATATTTTTCGGCGTTGCTGATATTACTTCCACCACTTGCAGTAGCGTTTTTCCACTGGTTAAAGTTTATTTTATGATCAGTTTTTTGATATATGTATTCTTTAATAGAACACTGTTTCTTCCAAGCGTGTGTATTATTACCATATTTTATAAGAGGTTTATAAAGATTACCACCACATTTTGTGAATCCTTCTTCTGAAATAGTCTCTAGAAAGTACAAAAGGAGACATTGATAAGGGGTCTTTTTAGAATCATCCGTAAATCTTGTGTATTTAAACAAAACATCTGGATCTTCGTTGGATAATGAATTATGTCCAGGTTCGCGGGTTTTATACAAAAGATATGTATCTCGGATAAGTCTTTCTGAGTAAAAGATTACCTCATAAAGTTTATCCCACCGAGATGAATATTCTTCGAAATCTTCAACGGACTTTTTAAATTTAGTATATACTAAAGTAGCTTCAAATATAGCTTTTTCTAACTCTATCTGAAGAACAGAGGTGTCTATTCCCTCTATAGAAGTTATATTTAATCTTTTACATGCTTCGTCTATTACATTTTCTCTATTAACCGTCCATTTAGCATTTAGATCTTCAAAATATTCCATAATCTCATCCCTGTTTGCATTTTTAACTCTTTCTTTTATTTCATTGCTCCAAGGACGATTAGCTTCAAGAATAGACATCAGCTGATATAATTCTATATAAAATATTTTTTTATATGATTTTTTAGTGAATAATAGTTTTAAGAATATATACCCGTTAATGCCTATAAAAAATAATATTTTATTATTAATAATGGAAAAATGAAAACGCTAACGTTTCTTGTTTTCAATAAAAATGGCGAAATTAGTCAAAAAAATATAACACAGCGTGTATTTGATCCGTGTGATTTTCAAGAATATAAACACTATAAAAGATACGATGAATATATAATCTTATATAATGTTGAACCTAATTGTAAAAACCTGACAGCATTTTATTTTACAGAAGATAAATACACATCCGACGTTGCACTTTTAAAAGTTAATGATAACAATGATATTGAGAATTTAACCTATAAGATGTATGCAAAAAAGATATCTAAAATTAAGTATGAACAAAACGATTACGACACTGATTCTGAATCAGAGATAGATGATATTTCTCCTTTTGTATACTAATTACTTAGCTTTGAGCGCCTTATTTATAACTTTTTCTCGACCTTCGATGTAAATGTAATCATGGACAAATTTTGCCTTTTCTTCTGGTTCCAACCCTTGAGTTTTATCTGTATCTTCAGAAAAGTACTTATATAGTCTATCATATACATCTCCTTTTGTAATTTGCTTAGTACTTTTTGCACTTTTAAGCTCAAAAGATGCCGTATCTATGTTACACATATCAAGTTCATTTGCTTCCATAAAAGATAAAACCTCTGCTTGTTTTTCTTGCTTAATCTTAGTAAGTTCTTTAATTTTATCTTGAAAAGGTTTCATCTTCTTCTTAAGTTCTTTTATTTGTGTATCTAGTTCGCTATATTGCGTGACATCATTTTTAAAGAACTGAATCTCTTGGTCCGAAACGTTAAGCATTTATAATTTTAAATTAATTATTTTTTTATATTAATTACCGAGTTTTTCACAAATGGAATATAAATAAAATGCATTTAGTAACAATAGAATTGTTATTATTATACAATAAAATTTAATAGGAAAAGTTACATCATTTAATGTGTCTTTTATCTTTGTTTGACCGTGATCATCTAAAAACTTTGACAACATCTTTTACTATTTGTTTATATTTTTAATCGCTAAATGCTCCGCCATCATCAAAGTCTTCATAGTCATCCCCAGAATCATAGTTTTCTACGTCAAATGTATTATCATCTTCGTCTTCAGATTCGGATTCTGTATCAGACTGAAGCATTTCTTCTTTTGGTTTATGGTCATTTTCTTCTGGTTCTTCTGGGTCTTCGCTTAGAAGTAAAAAGTTCTTTTTCTTAAATGTTTCATTTTTCTTCTTTTTCTTAATTGTTTCAGTTTTCTTCTTTTTCTTTACAGCCACGATAGGTTCTTTCTTACGAATAGTCAAATATTCTGAACAATCAATAAGTTTAATAGGAAATTCGGTTTTCTTAATTACCCGAGGTACACATTTATTTTTAATTCTGTGTTTTAAACTTTCAAGTGTTTCCTTATCTTCAAAGTAAAAGTCAAAGTTAAGCTTTCTAAGTAAAAAATTAATATTTGCAATGTAATTCCAGCGATATTTTTTTGAAAAATTTTGCGTAATTTCGCATAGATATATGTATTTTTGAAGATCGTCTCTGTAAAGTTTTTCAGGATTAATTTTCTCATCCTCAACGTGAACTTTTTGTTTAATTGTTTCTGGACAATTAATTTCAGAAATGTATTCACATATATACATGTCACATTTAGTTTTCTTTTTAGACTCTATCATGGCATGACCGCATCTATAAACATGCCATTTTCTGTTGTCTGCATACTTCTGAAAATAAAAAGCAGCGTAACCACATTCACACTTCATTTTTTTACAATTATGTATTAAATTTAAAGTTTAAATATAATTAAAAATCGTAAATTTTAAATGGAATGTAATAAAATAACTTATATAAAATCTCAAGAGATGTATTTCTTTAGGTGTCCAAATTGTGATTCTTTATGTCAAGTAAATATAACAGACATTAAGAATGAGATATTTAGACATGCTATACTTAAAGCTAATAATCAATTTATAAACCCTCATACACCCGAAGAAGGATGTAAAAGACTTAAAGAGGCGGGGCTTGTTTATGGTTGTGCTATGCCTTTTAAATTTGACGGAAAAACTGTAGAAAAATGTGGATACATTTAAAGATATAATTTATACTTTATTATAAATGGACCGTGTAAAACAACTTGAAAAAATTCAAAGCGAATGTAAAAAAATTTTTGAAAAAAAGAATAAAGATTATGGCGACGCATTCGCTAAACACGGTACAGTAGGGGTCTTGGTAAGAATTTCAGATAAGATGTCTAGATTTGCAAATATTTCAAAAAACGGTCTTCATATTTCTGTTTCAGACGAAACTCTTAGAGACACCCTTATGGATCTTCATAATTATGCTGCAATGGCTTTAATGTGCATGGAAGACACTGAAGAATTCAGTATGGTTTGATAACAATTATTACATAAAAAAATAATATATAGGTAACACTACATAGTATAATGTTGAATACTATGCAGAGTTACCTGGAAATGGCGAATTCTGTATATGAGACCATTCAAGTTGGTAATTTGAATGGTATTGAATTTTCTTCCGAGACTGGCGAAGCTCTGAGAAAGTTTCATAACTGGATAAAGCAACAATTGATTTTTGAATCAAAAAGAATATCAAACGGAACAAAATTATTAGATGTAGCCGTTGGAAGGGGAGGGGATATATTTAAATGGGCAAAGGCTAAATTCAAGTATGTAACCGGTTTCGACTCAGATTCTAAATCTATATACGAAAAGAATGATTTTGACGGCGCAATTAAAAGATTTAATAGTGTAAAGTCTCAGATAAATATGCCTAAGTGTTACTTTTGGCACATGTCCGCCACTGATCCATTTATTTTAAATTTACTAAATAGTAAAGATAACTGTAATACTTATGATGTAGTATCTTGTCAGTTTTCATTTCATTACTTCGTAGAAGACATAAACATAGTCCTTAATATGATATCTAAAAAACTAAAAAATAAAGGCCTATTTATAGGTACAGCCACAGACGGTGATCTCATAAAACAAAATCTTAAAAATACACCGAATATAACTAAAAGTGCTATAAATCTAAAATACATTTCCGAAGACATGTATGAATTTTCATTGATTTCTGAAAAAACATCTCGAGAAACATATTTTGAATACCGAGGTGTTTCAAAAGAATATTATTTATCAAAGGCGTTTTTGATAGAGAAATGTAAAGAATTTAATATGTATCCAGTAAGTATTTTTAGTTTCCACGAATGGAATAGTGTTTACAAAGGTATGCAGTTATCTAAAGAAGAAATGGCTTGTAGTTTTTTAAATTTTAGCTTTATTTTCCAGAAGTATTAAGATTTATTTTTATTCTTCAAGTACTTCTTATAATTGTATATCTCTCTCCAACTGTCATCTATTCCGGGACAAGACGTAGATCCGAATACAGAGCACGCTTTACAAAAAGAATCATTTGCGTATACCTTGAAGTTTATTGCTTCTTCAATTATCTTTAAATATTCTACTTGAGATGCGTTTTCATTAGAGCATGTTATGATTTGTTCCATAAAACTTGTCATAACAGTCTGAATTAGTCGCCATATATTATTGTATACCGTAGTTTTCTTTGTTTTTTTGTCGATTTGTTGCAAAGTACGTTTCCATTGGGGTTTTGTGATTTCACCAAGAAGATACTTTACTCGTAGATTTCTAAGCTCAGTTTCGTTATTTTCTTCCAAGATTGCGCGTGTAAGTTTATATTCCACATGTCTATAAAATCTATAAAGAAGTTGGAAGCGGTACACGGTATTTTTATCGTTATGGAAAACATTTGAGGCTATTCTTGTAATAGTATAGTCGTCTAGTGCTATGCCACACATAACTTGTCTATTTGCTGCTGCTTGTGCTTGTGGGTTACGATTTATGTGCTGTCCGGTTTCTCTCATCCAGCGAAAATATTCGGGATTATGATTATAACCGGTAATCTGAACACCGGTTCTCCAAGAAAACTGAATATGACACTTCACACACCACATCTGATCACAGCCGTCTATTTTTGAAATCATTTCGCCACAACCGGGACAAGGCTTTGATTCTTTTTTAATAGCTTGAATAGTAGCCTTTGTGTCTTCATTGCATACATGATCTTCTTTTTTTATCTCCATACAATGTTTGCAGAATTTAGTATCACAGAGTGTACAAAAATATTTTGAATCTAGAAAACCATTGCAATCTTCAGAAGGACATTTCATAGTGAAATTACTAGTGGTTTCAGATGTTGATGTACCATTGCGAAGACGCAGTATTTCAAGATTATAACTCCTGATAATCTCTTTTTGATCATGCAGAATTTTTTTAATACGATTCAATTCTGAATTTGCTTCTGTTATTTTATCAGTAATTTCGTATATTCTCTTCCACTTCATAGCTTCATTCTGCGTATCCGGTAAAAGAGAAATCTGTCTTTCTACGAAAAGATTCTCCGAAAACTGCTTGAGATCGGTATCCACAAACTTTTTAGTAAGATTCTTATTCATGAAATCCCTATCCCAGGGACTCTTGCAGAACATGCACATAGGATCTTGTGTTCCTCCTAAAATAAAAGTTTGACAACAAGTTCTACATGCAAAACTGTCATCGTCGCACCCCTTGCAGATTACCTTTAAGTGGTTAGACTTGTTAAATTTTTCACAGCAGATAGAACAATCCATTGTTTAATTAATTATTTATAATAATATGTTTCTAAGTCTATTAAAAAATTGTAATAATTATATGGAGACGGCCGGACTCGAACCGGCGACCCCAGGCTCATAAGACCTGTGCTCTAACCATCTGAGCTACGCCTCCATATAATTATTTTATATAACTTGTATTTATTGACCACCTCGGAGTCTTAATACTAGATGAAGAGTAGATTCTTTTTGAATGTTATAATCAGAAAGATTTCTACCATCTTCTAGTTGTTTACCAGCAAAAATTAATCTTTGTTGATCAGGCGGAATACCTTCTTTATCTTGTACTTTCGCTTTAATGTTTTCAATTGTATCAGAAGGTTCAACTTCTAAAGTAATAGTTTTACCGGTTAGTGTCTTAACAAATATCTGCATACTATTACTTTATATATCTATATTTTTTTTTCCTTTAAATTGATTCATATTCAATTTTTTTATTTTCTTCATCAATTTCATTATATTTATCTTTTACAACGGTATAATCATCTAGAAGATCTAGATATTTTTGTTCTAGTTCATCAATGAATGTATTTAGCTCTTCATTTTTATTATTGACACTACATTTAGAATTTGAAAGAATTGAGTTTTGAGTAGTAAGATATTCTATTTGATTTACGAGATTTTCATTACTTTGTTTTCTTTCGGCGTTTTCTTGGAGAAGTTTATCATAACTTTCATAAATTTCTGAATAATTTTTGTAAATAAGATTGTAAGAAGTAAGAGTTCGTTTTACTTTATTTAAAGTTTCTACATTCGCGCGTCTAAGAAAAGAAATTTCCTCGTCTTTCTTTTTAATTTCTGATGCAGTTTCATTTTTAAACTTATTGTTACAACGATTTGTGTAACGAACTGTACGATCTGTATATGTATAGTACTTTACCATGTTAAATATTAATTTACGTTGTCTTTAAATTTGTGTAATAAATTATAAATTTAAATGAAATTTAATTTATAAATGGCGGCGGACCCCGAATTAACTGCTAAGGTTATGAGATTGAAATGGAAAAAGGGAATATCATTGGCAGAAGCTTGGGCACAGGTTAAGAGACCAAAGAAGAAATCTGAAAAGAAATCTGAAAAGAAATCTGAAAAGAAATCTGAAAAGAAATCTGAAAAGAAATCTGAAAAGAAATCTGAAAAGAAATCTGAAAAGAAATCTGAAAAGAAA
>Ga0181410_1000768_pt1 | contig 13981 bp, 4 predicted proteins | sample 33SPOviralmetaG_FD_130112 | JGI IMG/M metagenome (GOLD analysis project Ga0181410, IMG submission 130112) | Marine viral communities from the oligotrophic San Pedro Time Series (SPOT) site, San Pedro Channel, CA, USA - 33 SPOT_SRF_2012-06-20 | ecosystem: Environmental > Aquatic > Marine > Strait...
ACATTCCAAGATAACTATGGTAATGTAGGTAGTGGTAGTTTAACAGTAAATGTATTTGCAAACTCACACCCAAGTGCTTCGTTCACTAATAATAGTGGAGTTTACAATACTAATCAAGCAACATCAAGTGCATTGATGGTTTCACTAACAATTACAGATGAAGAAACAGATACTCCATTTAGTATGAGTTTAAGTGGAACAGATGCAGGTAAATTTAACATAGAACCACAAAACTCAGTTACATCATCTGTTCAGTTAACTGCAGCATCTGATTTTGATAGTGGAACTTATTCATATACTGCTTCAATCTTTGACCAATTTGGTGAAACTTCACAATACGAAAGAGAAATAACAATAGCTGAATCAGATTTAGGTACATTGGGTACTAATGGTACATTCTATGTTATAGAATCTGCTGTAAATGGTAACAATATAGTAACAAATTCAAATGGTAGAACAGGAACACAAGGAGATTTAGGAGTTTCATACTCACCTAACTATGGTTCACAAGTTGTACAAGAGTTTACTTCATCAAACGCATTTGTTTCTGTAAATACAAGTGGTAATTTATCAGTAGGAACAAATATAAGTGGAAGTAGTGAAACAAGTGGAGATTCAATCACCTCTAATATAACTTGGGCAGACCAACATGGTAACGTAGGTAGTGGTTCTATATCAGTTAATGTAACTACAAACAATGCACCAACTACAAGTTCACTTTCAACTCAATTTGAAAATACAAACCAAGCAACTGGTTCAGTTGAAGTATTAGAATTAACAATATCTGATACTGAAAGTGATTCAATGCCAAATGCTGGTTTAACTTGGTCAAGTTACAACTCAACTTATTTCACACCATCGGTTTCAACTCCGAATATGAGATTAAATGTAAATAATACTTCAGTACCAAGTGGAACTTACCCTTGGGAAGTAACATTAAAAGATGAACATGGATTTAATACACGAGTTGTAAGTGGTTCGTTAGTAATAACACAAGCAGATGCAGGTACAATGAGTGGTGATACTGCAGTTTATGCAATAGAATCTGCATTAAGTGGTTCGGTATTAAGAGATGCGACTGGATTTGAAAATGGAAACGCTGGAGATGTTGATGTATCTTACTCACCATCATTTGGTTCACCAATAGTACAATCATTCACATCATCAAATGCGGCAATTGCAATAAATGATACTGGTGGATTAACTTTAGCAGTAGATTTAAGTGGTTCTGTAACACAAAGTGGAGATACAGTAAGTACAACAATAACATTTGATGACCAATATGGAAATGTTGGTAGTGGTTCAGTTACCTTAAATGTATTTGGTAATCAATCACCAGTTGCATCATTTACATCATCATCAAACTATGAAAGTGATAATGCAATTGCTGATTCTGATGCAGGTGCATTAGTAGTAACTGATGTAGAAAGTAATTCACCATTTACAGTTACCCTCGCAGGTACTGATGGTGGTAAGTTTGATGTAAGTGGTTCAACATCACCATTTGAAATACAACCAACTGGTTCTTTAGAGGCAGGAACATACTCAATTAACATAGTAGTAACAGATAGTTACTCAGAATCAGTAACTTTATCAAATCAATCAATTGTAGTTGATGCATCAGCAAATACAGGTAAAGTATATATTTATTATTCGAACTACGCTTCGGATGGTAATTACACGAGTGCGTATAATTCGGTGATGGGTGCAAGTACCTTAAATAGTGATACTCCACCAGAGGTAACTGCTTATACGGCAAATACTGCATCACCATATTACAAACTTAAAACATCAATAGGTGATAGTTCATATTCACTTGCTGGTGGTAAAACTATGACCCTTGCGGCAACGATAAGTGGTTCGGATTTTGCAACAATTATTTCTGCATCAGCAGGAGCAATGAGTTGGGGAAGTACTGTACAAACAGTATTTGTAATACCAAGTGGTTCAAGTATGATAAATGTACCAACTTCAATGACAGATGGTTTTGGAGGAAGTACTGCAGGAGAATATTGTTTAGTTCACTATGCTGATGGAACATCTGCTCCATTAGGAGCATCTCCATCGATGATTCATACACTCGATGTTGATGGAACACAAGGTGGATTTGATAAGTGGCACGTATTAGGTGCTAAAATAAATAGTAGTGCAACAAATATGAGAGTTAAAGTAATACCAAGTAGTGGTTCAATAGGAGCATTTTAAAATGAAAGGAATAATATGCCATTTATAGGAGAAAGATTAGGGTTAACTTCCGCGGTTAGTGCATCGGGCACAACTGCGCTGCTTAATGTCGATTTCGTTAAAGGAGCATTCAAAGTATATGAATCAAAAACCTTAGTTGGTATTTCTCCTAACCTATTTGCAGATAACCAAATAATATTTGTTGAAGATAGTGGTTCATTATATAAAGCAGATGTTGTACCTGCAGATTTCATTTCAACATTCGAAGATACAGTATCTTTTGCAGAATTCTCATTCAATAGTGGTTCATTTACAAGTGCATCTTTTGATGGAACTGCAACACTAACATTATTTGGACAAAATTTACAAGGTTCAGACCAAATATCAATGTCTGTTGATTTATCTGCACTTACTGGTTCTGGTGGTGGAGGTGGAGGAAGTGGTGATATCACTGCAGTTTTCACATCTGATGAAGGTATTAAAGGTGGTGCATCAAGTGGAAATGTTGTATTAGAACTAGACCCAGGAGATGGTATTGTTTTAAATTCAAATGGTATAAACGTAAGTACAGGCTCTACACATTTTGTGAGTGGAGTACAAAAAATAGAAATAGATGGTGAGACTTTCTAGTATTAACATCAAAAGACATATTTATAATAGTAACAAACTCTATATAGGGTTTTAATTATGGGAATATTCCCGTTGAACAAATGGTTACATTTTAAAAAACAATAAAGGTTTTCGTAACAAAAATAACAAACAAATTTTAAAAAAAAAGGAAAAAATTACAAATGGCACAAATAATTAAACACAGAAGAGGTAATCTCGAAGGCCTGAAAGATGCAACAACAAGAGCAGGTGAACTGCTAGTTGTTACTGGTTCAAGTGGTCTTGGAACGATTGCCAATGGAGCTGATTTAGTATTTGTTGGTATCGATGGTTCAACGGCGAGTCCTGTAAATAAAATACTACAAGGAACAACCGTACCGGATTTAACAGGAGGAGACTACAACACTCATGTTGATGGTATTCCATTCTTCGATACTGATGACAGAAAATTATATATCTTAAATAAAGGAGGAAATGTAGAAGTAACTGCAGCTACACCTGCAGGTACTGTATCTGGTTCAGCACAAGTAGTATTACAAGATGCTGATAAAACAGGATTTTTAGGAGCAAGTTCAATCACAACATTAGGTACAATTACTACTGGTGTATGGAATGGTACTGCAATCGCAAATGCTAATTTAGCAAACGATGGAATTACTATTGATGGAGCAGATATCTCATTAGGAGGTTCAGTAACAACTTTACAAATAGGTACAAGTTCATCAACTGCACTTGCTGGAGATACAACAACTATTAGTGGAGCTCAAGCATCAGCAATTACTGCAAATACTGCGAAAGCAACAAACGTATCAACTGATTTAAGTATCACAGGTACAACTGGAGCAAGAACAATAGTTTCTTCAGATGGTGATGATGCAGTTATACCAATTGCAACAACATCTGTATCGGGTGTAATGTCAAAAGCAATATTTGATGAACACACCGCAAATAACGCTAAAATAACTTTTAGTAGTGCTGCAAGTACTAAATTAGGTACGATAGAAGAAGGAGCTGAAGTAAACGTAGTGGATAGTGTAGCAGGTAAAACTGGAGCAGTATCATTGGTTAAAGGAGATGTTGGTTTAGGAAATGTAACAAATGAGAGTAAAGCAACAATGTTTGCAGCAGCTGCATTAACAGGTAACTCAACTGCAGTAACACAAGCTGATAATGATAACTCTACTAAAATAGCAACAACTGCTTATGTACAGAGAGAAGTATCTGATTTACTAGGTGGAGCACCTGCGGCATTCGATACATTGTTAGAAATTTCTGCAAGTATTGCCAATGGAGATTCTGATGTAGTTTCTTTAACAACAGTTGTTGGAGGAAAATTACAAAAAGACCAAAACTTATCTGATTTAACAAATGCAGCAACAGGTAGAACTAACTTAGGAGTTGATGCGGCAGGAACAGATAATTCAACTAATGTAACTTTAGTTACTGATTCTCATGATTATTTATCAATAAGTGGTCAAGCAATTACATTAGCTGCAATTACTAACGATGATTTAGCTGGTTCAATTGCAAATGGTAAATTAGCAAACTCTTCTATAACAATAGATGGTTCAGCTATTTCATTAGGTGGTTCAGTAACAACTTTACAATTGGGAACTTCAAGTTCTACTGCTCTCGCAGGAGATACTACTACTATAACTGGTGGACAAGCATCTGCAATTACTGCAAACACCGCTAAGAATACAAACGTAAGTACAGATTTAGCTATTACTGGTACAACTGGAGCAAGAACAATTACATCTTCAGATGGTACTGATGCAATCATACCAATCGCTACAACTAGTGTATCGGGTCTTTTATCACCAGGTTTATTTGATGAGATAGCTGCGAATACTGCTAAAGTAACATTCCCTGGTTTAGGTACAAGTTCATCAACTGCTCTCGCAGGAGATACAACAACTATTAGTGGAGCTCAAGCATCAGCAATTACTGCAAATACTGCAAAAGTAACATTCCCTGGTTTGGGTACAACTTCATCAACTGCATTAGCTGGTGATACTACTACTATAACTGGTGGACAAGCTTCAGCAATTACTGCGAATACTGCAAAAGTATCAGCTACTGCATCTAATATTGTATCTGCCTTAGTAGATGAAGCAACCGATTTCGGTAGTGGAAGAGTAAGTGGTGAACAAATTGGTGATTTAGCAGGAACTTCAACCTTTACTGGTTCATTCGTTGGTAGTGGTGCAGGATTGACAGGATTAGCAACTAACTTAACAATTGGTGCTGATAATGGTTCAGATGATACTGTTGCACTTACAACTGGAACTTTAAATGTTGTTGGTACATCTAACGAAATTGAAACAACTGTATCTAACGACCAAATTCAAATTGGAATTCCAAGTAACCCAACACTTACTGGTAACGTAACTGTAACTGGTAATTTAAATGTTGAGGGTACAACTACAACTATCGATTCTACAACTGTAAACATTGGTGATAGAATTATTGAACTTAACTATGCTCGTGGAGCTGGTGATGCAGGTATTTTAGTAAGTGATGTTGATGGTAGTTCTACTGTTAGTGGTTCATTACTATGGGATGCATCATCTGATTATTGGATGGCTGGAACACTTGGAGGTGAAAAGGAAATTGCATTATTAAATGCAGCTCCTACTGCTAACACAGTTCTTAAAGCTGATTCTAATGGATTATTAGTTGATGCATTAATTGCTGATGATGGTACAAATGTAACAATAAGTGGAACTGCAGAATTAAGAGTTAATTCAGCAACTGCTAATTCATTTGTTTACTATGATGCAAACAAATCAATCGAATCAGTAGCAGCTGCAACTGCTGGTGACGTAATTCAATGGAATGGTTCATCATTCGTTGCGAGTAACGAACTTGATGGGGGTACATTCTAATAAGAATATACTTAAATAAATCAATCCCCTTCCGAAAGGTTGGGGATTTTTTTTATACTTTTTATTTTTTTATATTTATATAGGTGGATGATAAACAGTATATTTGATATCAAAATTTAGGTCTATCATATTTATTAGTAATATAAAAGGATAATTCAGTCAATGAGTATTTATACATTAAAATTTAGAAGAGGAACAACAATACCTTCCCTCGTAGAATCAGAGCCGTTTTTTAAAACAGATACTAATGATTTTATTGTAGGAGATGGTTCAACAAATATAACTTTAGTAAAACTTGGTTCTAACACAGGAAACATCGCACTTACTGGAGATATAACCGCATCAAATATATCAGTTACTAATGATATAACAATTGGTGGTAATATTATTTTAGGAGATGCAATTCAAGATAGTATTACAGTATCTGGACAATTTGATTCTCATTTAATACCATCTCAATCAGCACAATTTGATTTAGGTTCTAGTACCAAAAAATGGAATAACATTTATGCAGTTTCTGCATCATTTGATAATTTATCATTAGATGGTACAGGAGTTATATCAGGTTCATCTCAAGTTTCTTATGTAGGACTTTCAAATATACCAGCTGGTATCGTTAGTGGTTCATCACAAATAACAATTACGCAATCTCAAATTTCGGATTTATCACATACAGTTATAAGTTCATTAAACTCATATACTTCATCAAACGATACTACAAATACAACTCAAACTTCGAGATTAGATTTATTATCTACTGAGACCGGTTCTATTACTACCGAACAAGGAATACAAGATTCAAGATTAGACCAACTTTCAACTGAAACTGGTTCTATCACATCAGAACAAGCAATACAAGATTCAAGATTAGACCAACTTTCAACTGAAACTGGTTCTATCACATCAGAACAAGCAATACAAGACCAACGATTAGATGCTATTGAAGCGGATAGTGGGTCTTATTTAAAAACTGTTGATATATCAACCGATACTAACTTAGCAGTAGCAAATACTACTGAAGTTAATATGATTTTAACCGATGATACAATTTCTGCCAAATTAATTGGTGGAGTAGTTAGTGGTTCATCTCAAATTAATTATTCCTCACTTAGTGGAATAAACAATAATATAATTTCAGCATCAAGTGATAGTTCACAAGTTGATATGATTATCAATGGTGGTAGTATATCTGCAAACTTAAAAGGTGGTGTTGTATCAGGTTCAATTCAAATATTAGGTGGAAGTAATATTCTTTCATCTTCAAATGAAAACTTTAATGGATTCTCATCTTCAGTAGATAGTAGATTAGATACAATTGAAGGACCTCTTTCTACATCAATAGATAGTAGATTGGATTTACTAAGTGCTTTATCTCATTCACACGCAAATAAAGCCACACTTGATGGAATTAATCAAGGATTATCAACATCAGATAATGTAACTTTTGCAGATGGTGATTTTACAGGCGATGTTCAAGTAACTGGTAATTTAACAGTACTAGGTGCTGCAACTGAAATTTCTTCAACAGAATTAAGTATTGAAGATAAATTAATTACAGTTGCAAGTGGTTCTGCAGATTCTGCAGCATCAGATGGTGCAGGTATTGAAATAGCAGGAGCAAATAAATCATTAAAGTGGGACCATAACACAACTTCATTCGTATTAGATGCAAAAGTAAGTTCATCGGTAGGATTTAAAGGAGATGGTTCAGAATTAACTGGAGTAACTGCAGCATCTGTTGATTATCCAAACATTACAAGCAAACCTACGTTAGTAAGTGGTTCATCTCAAGTTTCTTATGTAGGACTTTCAAATATTCCATCAGGTATAGTTAGTGGTTCAGTTCAAGTAAATGCTGATTCAATTACAAATTTTGATGAGAATGTAGAAGCAAAATTAAACGAAGAAGCAGTACATAGTGGTTCTTATTTAGGAGCGGCAACAACAACAAATTTAGATGAAGGAAGTAATTTTTATTGGACAGAAGAAAGATTTAGTTCTTCATTAGATGATAGAAATATATTAAGTGGTTCTAAAACAAATATTTCATCACTAAACTCATATACATCTTCAAATGATACTATAAATACTACTCAAAATTCAAGATTAGACCAACTTTCAACTGAAACTGGTTCTATTACATCAGAACAATCAGTTCAAGACCAAAGATTAACTGCAATTGAAGCAGATAGTGGTTCTTATTTAAAAACTGTTGATATTTCAAGTAATACTAACTTAGCAGTATCAGATAGTGCTAATGTAGATATGATTCTGAGTGGTGATACTTTATTAGCAAATCTTAAAGGTGGTGTTGTATCTGGTTCTGAACAACTAAGTAGTACTTTCCTATCAAAACTTGGAGATAATGTGTTAAGTAGTTCTGCATTTAGTTCTCCATCACAAGGTACAATTAGAGCAACAATCAATGGTATCAATAGTGATGTAGATAGCGGATTACAAACAACAGATACTCCATCATTTGAAGGCATATCATTAAGTGCACTCTCAGAAATTACTGGAAGTGAATTTAGTGCGTTATTTATAAGTTCATCAAACCTAATAGGTAGACGAGAATTAGGTACAAGTGCTTTTTTACATTATTCAAGTTCTATTTCAGATGGTAACCCACTTGTACTTGGAACTGCTGGTGCAGTAAAAAGTTATGTAGATGGTAAAATTATTGATGCATCTGCTGGTGATATTACAGCTGCTATTCCAACACCTGGTGGTGGTTTAGCTGGTGGTGGATTTGCAGGTGATGTTTCAATGAGTATAGATACAGGTTCAGCTCACTTCTTAGGTGGAGTTTCAGCAGCTGGAGCGCCTGCAGGAACAGTTTCAGGTTCTCAACAAGTAATTGACCATTTACCAACTGGTACTGTTAGTGGTTCATCGCAAATAAGTGGTGTAACTAATACTCAATTAGCTGGTTCAATAGCAAATTCTAAACTTACAAACTCAAGTATAACAATAGATGGTTCTGCTATCGCGTTAGGTGGTTCAGTAACAACTTTACAATTAGGTTCAACTGGTACTACTGCTCTTGCAGGTAATACTACTACTATAAGTGGTGGTCAGGCATCAGCAATTACTACTAACACAAATAAAGTTGGTTACACCGATGCACTTGTAAAAACAAAATTAGATGCAGAAACTGTAATTAGTGGTTCATCTCAAGTTGATATCCATAATACAACAGGATATGTTGCAAACGAACATATTGACCACTCATCAATTACAATTGGTAGTGGTAAAGGTTTAGATGGTGGTGGTACTATTGAAACAAATAGAAGTTTATTCTTAGATACTGGTTCTGCTCACTTTCAACAAGGAGTTGAATTATATTCATCAGATTTAGTACTTCCAACAGGTACAATAAGTGGTTCATCTCAAGTGATTGGAATATTAGATTCACTAAATTCATATACATCTTCAAATGATACTGTAAATACTACTCAAAATTCAAGATTAGATTTATTATCTACTGAAACCGGTTCTATTTCAACAGAACAAACTGCACAAAATACAAATATAACAGAATTATTTGCATCTTCTTCAAATCATGAAGGAAGAATCGATACTTTAGAGGGAGAGGCTCATGAAAATCCACTTACTTTTAACGATACTACTCAAGTTGATTTAATTAGAGCAGGTAATGTAATTACTGCAAATCTTATAGGTGGAGTTCATAGTGGTTCTGCACAAGTAGTTCTTAACGATGCTAATAAGACAGGATTTGATACTGCTGATGTTGTAGAAGGTACTAATCTTTACTATACAGATGCAAGAGTAAAAACTAAATTAGATGCTGAAACAGTAGTAAGTAGTTCAGCTCAAATCACATCAACAATTACTGGTGGTGATTTAGATATGGGTGGCAATAAAGTTCTCTTTGGGAATGTTTATTCTGCAGAAGGAGATTTACCATCAGCAAGTACATATCATGGTATGTTTGCTCATGTTCATGGAACTGGTAAAGGATATTTTGCACATGGTGGTGCTTGGAAAAAACTATTAGATGAAAGTTCATCAGATACCGATGATTTATCAGAAGGTTCAACGAATCTTTATTATACTGATACAAGAGTAAAAACAAAATTAACTGCAGAAGCTGTTGTTAGTGGTTCTGCTGCAAATGTAAAATCGTTCTTATCCATATCTTCATCAGATATTTCCGATGTAGATGCATTTTCACAAAGTGGAACTTATAGTGGATTGAGAGCACAATCAACAACTGCAGGAGATGTTGGTTTAGGTAATGTAACAAATGAGAGTAAAGGAACAATGTTTACTTCTCCTACATTTACTGGAACACCAATATCAACAACACCTACTTCAAACGATGATTCAACAAAAATAGCAACAACTGCTTATGTACAAGCAGAACTTACCGATTTAGTAGGTACTGCTGGTTCAACATTAGATACATTAGGTGAACTTTCTGCTTCTTTGGCAGATGATTCTGGTTCACTTGCAAGTTTAGTAACAACTGTTGGAACAAAATTAGCAAAAGCAAGTAACTTATCTGATTTAGCAGATGCTTCAACTGCAAGAACAAACTTAGGAGTTGAAATTGGTTCAGATGTACAAGCATATAACTCTACATTAGCGGCAGTTGCCGGTAGTACTTATACTGGTGATAATGCAATTACAACATTAGGAACAATTGGAACTGGTGTATGGCAAGGTGATGCAATATCAACTACATACTTGGATGGACAAAGTGGAACTAACACAGGTGATGAATCAGATGCAAGTGTAACAGTCAAAGGTATTGTAGAATTAGCAACAACTGCTGAAACAACAACTGGTACTGATGCAACAAGAGCAGTAACACCAGATGGATTAAAAGATGGTTACCAAGGTTCAGCAAATGTAACAACATTAGGAACAATTGGAACTGGTGTATGGCAAGGTACTGCTATCGCAGATGGATATTTATCATCAAATACTGCACACTTAAGTGGAACACAAACATTTAGTGGTGCTAAATCATTCTCATCAGCTGTTAATATAGATTCAACAACTGCATCAACAAGTAAAACGACTGGAGCATTAATTGTAGATGGTGGTGTTGGTGTGGCAGGAGCATTAAATGTAGGTGGAGATGTTGTTGCGTTTGCAGCATCAGATGAAAGGTTAAAAAATGATATTAAACCAATAGATAACTCGTTAGAAAAAATAAAATCAATTTCTGGTAACTCTTTTGAATGGAACGAAGAAAAACAAGATATTTATAAAGGTAAGGATTACGGTGTAATCGCTCAAGAAATAGAAAAAGTATTACCTGAGTTAGTTAATACAAGAGAAGATGGATATAAGGCAGTAAAATATGATAAATTAGTATCATTATTAATTGAAGGTATTAAAGAACTATCAAAAGAAGTAGATAAGTTAAAAAATAAATAATAACAAGGAAATCTAAATGGCTCAAATCATAAAATTAAAAAGGAGTTTAGCAGCAGGTAGTAAACCATCAACATCAGATTTAGCAGTAGGCGAATTAGCAATGAACGTAACCGATGGAAAAGTATTCCTTCGTAAAAGTGGTTCGGCCGGTGATAATGTAAAAGAGATAGTAACACTTGACCATTCTGGTACTTTAAGTGGTTCATTAAATATTACAGGTTCTATTACTGCATCTGCTTTTTCAGGAGATGGTTCAAGATTAACAGGAATAACAGTATCTCAAAATGCAACTGTAAAACAATCTTTTACAAATTCTATATCTTGGAGTATTAACCATGAGTTAGATACACCAAATGCATTAGTTCAATCATATAATTCCGATAATTACCAATTAATACCAGAAAATGTATTAATGGTTGATGATAATAATATATTAGTTACTTTTGCATCACCACAAAGTGGTTTTGCAGTTGTTGCTAAAGGTGGCCACATAGTTAGTGGTTCGAACTCAGCAGACAATATAAGTGGATTAGATGCCTTCGTAGTAACAGAAATGAACGAAGCTGGAGTATTTAGTGGTTCAGCACAAATAACATTAGCGGGAGATGTAACAGGTACAGGTGCCGCAACAGTTATATCAACAGTTGATGGAGAAACATTTTAATTAAAAGACAATATTTATAATAAGAAAATTAATAAGGAAAACATAGCATGATTATACATAATCCCAAGATTTCAGGTTCATTACAATTTCCATCAGATGAGAATGGTAATTTAATAGCCTTACAAGTACAGAATGGTACTCTTGAAACCATAACCTTAAACTCAAGTGGGGTAAACCAAAATGTGCAACCGAGTGTTAATTACTCAGGTTCATTTACTGGTTCGTTTGTAGGAGATGGTTCAAGTTTAACTGGAGTATCTGCAATTAATATAGATGCATTGGGTTCTTTGGGAGGAGCAACTATTGCACAAGGAGATAATTTAGTTGTAAGTGATGCAGGAACAGAGAAAAAAGTAACTTTCTCTAATTTAGAAGATAGTGTATTTGGAAATGTAAGTGGAGATATTACAATAGCAGCTGGGGGAGCATCTACATTAGCATCAATAGCAAATAGTAAATTAGCAAACTCAAGTATAACAATAGATGGTTCAGCTATCTCACTAGGTGGTTCAGTAACTACTACAAACACACAATTATCAACAGAAGCAGTTCAAGATATAGCAGGAGCACTTGTTGCAACTGGTGGTACTAAGACAGGTATCGCAGTAACTTATGATGATGATAATGGAAATATGGATTTTGTTGTTACATCTCAAACAGATGAAAACTTTACAACTGCCGACCATTCTAAATTAGATGGTATAGAGGCAAGTGCAGATGTAACAGATACAACTAATGTAACTTCGGCAGGTGCATTAATGGATTCGGAATTAACAGATTTAGCTGGTGTTAAGGGTGTAACAATTTCTACATTACAACCTAAACCATCAGAAGGTGCATTTGCAGATGGTGATAAAACAAAATTAGATGGAATTGCTGCATCAGCAAACAACTACGTTTTACCAACTAACTTGGCAGGAGATGATATCGATATTGATACAACTGCATTAAGTGGGGCAACTGTAATTTCAGATTTAGATATTAATATAACAACAAATACGAGTGGATTAGTAACAGATGCCAATGGTAGTGTTTCAACAAGAACACTAACCGCATCTGATTTGAGTTTAGGAAATGTAGATAATACTTCTGATGCTAACAAACCAGTATCAACTGCCGGTCAAACCGCATTGGATTTAAAAGCTAATTTAGCTTCACCATCATTAACTGGTAATCCAACTGCACCAACACAAGCTGATAACGATAACTCAACTAAAATAGCAACAACTGCTTATGTACAAAGAGAAGTATCTGATTTATTAGGTGGTGCACCCGCAGCGTTTGATACATTATTAGAAATTTCTGCAAGTATTGCAAACGGTGATAGTGATGTAGTTGCTTTAACAACAACAGTTGGAACAAAATTAGCAAAAGCAAGTAACTTATCTGATTTAGCAAACGCATCAACTGCAAGAACAAACTTAGGAGTTGAAATTGGTTCAGATGTACAAGCATTTAATTCAACATTGGCAACTGTTGCTGGTGGAACATATGCTGGTGATAATTCAATAGTAACAGTAGGTACAGTAACCACAGGTGATGTACAAGCGATATTACCAAGTGGTGTAGTATCTGGTTCAGCTCAAGTACAAGCATTGGGTGGTGTTAATGATAATACAATTACATTTACTGCAGGAGCAGGATTAGATGGTGGTGGTGCAATAACACTTAACCAAAGTTCAGATGAAACAGTAACATTTACAGTAGGTGATGGGGTTATAAGTGGTTCATCACAAGTAAGTGGTATAACAAATACTCAATTAGCTGGTTCAATAGCAAATTCTAAATTATCAAACTCATCGGTATCATTCGGTGGAGTTTCAGTATCACTAGGTGGTTCAGATTCAACACCAGCATTTGATTTGGCAGATGCAACAGGATATTTAACAAGTAATTTAAGTGGAACAATTACAAATACTCAATTAGCTGGTTCAATAGCTAATTCAAAATTATCAAACTCAAGTATAACAATTGATGGTTCGGCTATATCATTAGGAGGTTCAGTAACAACTTTACAATTAGGTACAAGTTCATCAACTGCACTTGCGGGTGATACTACAACTATAAGCGGTGGACAAGCTTCAGCAATTACTGCAAATACAAGTAAAGTAGGATATACAGATGCACTTGTAAAAACAAAATTAACTGCAGAAGATGTTGTTAGTGGTTCTGCTTCAGATGTAAAATCATTCTTATCAATATCTTCATCAGATATTTCTGATGTTGC
>Ga0181410_1000776_pt1 | contig 13865 bp, 23 predicted proteins | sample 33SPOviralmetaG_FD_130112 | JGI IMG/M metagenome (GOLD analysis project Ga0181410, IMG submission 130112) | Marine viral communities from the oligotrophic San Pedro Time Series (SPOT) site, San Pedro Channel, CA, USA - 33 SPOT_SRF_2012-06-20 | ecosystem: Environmental > Aquatic > Marine > Strait...
ACAATAAAGAGCAAATTAAAAAAGCACTGAAGTCTCAAGGTGTAGATATTAAATTCCTAGATGAGGAATAATATATAATAATGGCTGAAAAAGATAATCTTAATTGTAATTTTTGTGGAAAGTCAAGACACGAAGTTGACAAACTTATTGCCGGTCCTGATGTTTATATTTGTAATGAATGTGTTACACTTTGTAACAATATAATTGTACAAGAACAAAAAGAATCACCACCTGAATTTAAAGAAATACCTGATCCAGTTCGTATCAAACAACACCTGGACAAGTATGTCATTGATCAAAACGAAACTAAAAAAATTGTTAGTGTAGCAGTTTTTAATCATTATCAAAAAATTAATAATCCTGTAATAGATGATGTTGTATTAGAAAAATCTAATATCATATTTGTAGGACCGACAGGTGTAGGTAAAACACTGATGGTTAAAACTATTGCTTCTTATTTAGATGTTCCTGTTGCGTTATGTGATGCAACAAGTTTAACAGAAGCAGGTTATGTAGGCGAAGATGTTGAAAATATTTTAACACGTTTATTACAGTCAGCAGATTACAATGTTGAAAAAGCACAAAAAGGTATTATCTATATTGATGAAATAGATAAGAAATCTAAAAAGTCTGAAAACGTAAGTATTACCAGAGACGTATCAGGAGAAGGTGTACAACAAAGTTTATTAAAATTAGTAGAAGGTACAATAGTAAAAGTTCCACCAGCAGGAGGACGTAAACATCCTAACGCAGAGATGATTGAAATTGATACAACAAATATTTTGTTTATTGTAGGTGGATCATTTGTTGGTGTAAACAATATAATTAAGAAACGTTTAAATAGAAATTCTGCTATAGGGTTCAATAGTACGGTACTCACTAAAGAAGCAAAAAAACAAGAAGACTTTGATATTATTCAAGAAGTAGAACACAAAGATTTAATTAAGTATGGATTGATACCAGAGTTTATGGGCAGGTTTCCAATACTTACTTCGTTGCATGAATTGGATAGAGTAGGACTTAGAAAAATTTTAATTGAACCTAAAAATAGTGTTATCAGACAATTTGAAAAACTATTTACTTTAAACGATATTGTATTAACATTTACAGAAGATGCTATTGAAGCAATAGCAGATGTTGCATTTGACAAAGACTTAGGTGCAAGAGGGTTACGTGGAATTATTGAAAAATTACTGATAGAACATCAGTACAATATAAATAGATACACTAAAGATGGCGTATCAGAAATTGTTATTGAAAAAGAAACAGTACTTAATAACAAAGAAGCCAAACTGATTTATAATAATGAAAGGAGTTAAATTGAAATCAAACAATGGCGGTCGTAGACCATTTAAACAACGAGATGAATTTTCTGCAATAGTAGTCAATCATCGAATTCAGGATAAATCAATTAGATTAATTGATAGTGAAGGAAATAATAAAGGAGTAGTTGATACTAAACTAGCACTTAACCAAGCACAGGACCAAGGTTTAGACTTGGTAGTTATTTCAGATAAATCTTCACCACCGGTATGTAAAATACTAGACTTTTCAAAATACAAATATGAATTGAAAAAGCAAAAAAAGTTAGAACTTAAGAAGCAACGTGAAAGTAAAGTTGAACTTAAAGAAATACAATTAAGACCTGTAACTGACGACAATGATATCAATGTAAAAATTAAAAAAATTAATGAGTTCATTGCTGACGGAGACAAGGTTAAAATTGTAGTAAAATTTAGAGGTAGAGAGTTAGCATTTAAAGATCAAGGTTTTAGTATGTTAAATAACATTATTGAACTAGCAGATAATGCAAAGTTTGAGTCAAAACCTAATTTTAATGGCAGAAACCTAATAGTTATACTAGTAAAAAACTCTTGACAAATACATAAATTATTGTTATAGTATATAGATTAACACGAGGTAATAATGGCATATAACAACAGAGACAATAACAGAAAACCAAGATTCAACAGAAGAAATGATGATGCTCCAAAAGGCGCAGGTCTATATGTTGAAGTAAGAAACAATGATGTAGAGAAAGCACTCCGTAGATTAAAAAAATTAATCAACAATGACGGATTGATGAAAACTCTTAAATCAAAAGAGTATTACGAAAAACCTTCTGAAGTTAAGCAACGTAAAAAAGCAGAAGCAAAAAAACGTTGGCAAAAAAAACTTAAGAAGTTAGAAAAACTTGGTATTGTAAATTAAGTTTTATTTTTACCCGCTCGTAAATAGTTAAATACTGTTATGAAAATAGCAGTAGTATCGGGCGGTTTCGACCCTCTTCATCCAGGACATACAAGAATGTTCAAAGCCGCTAAAGAGTTAGCGGACAAACTTATAGTAGGCATTAACTCAGACGAATGGCTTATAAGAAAAAAAGGTAATAATTTTCAACCTGCAGATATGCGAGAAGAACTAGTATTACAAAACAAGTATGTAGATGAAACATTGTTTTACAAAGACAATGACAATACTAGTACTGAATTATTAAAACTTGTAAAAGAAAAATATCCTAACGATACTATTTTATACTGCAACGGCGGAGATCGCGTTAGCGGTAATGTTCCTGAAGAACCTTATTGCACTAGTAATAATATAGATATGGTTTATGGTGTTGGCGGCACTAACAAATATAGTAGTAGCAGTCATTTATTAGAACGTTGGACAAAACCAATGTATAATAGACCGTGGGGTAAATTTTATATTTTATCAAAGGGAGAAGAATACCAAGTTAAAGAACTTCTAGTTGATCCCGGAAAAGAATTAAGTCAGCAATACCATTTACATAGAACAGAAGTTTGGAAAGTTATAGACGGCACAGGTGAATTAATTTTAGATGATATTGATACACTACACGTTCATAGTCCTAAACGTCAATTTATTAAACCTGGTGATAGTATAAGTATACCGCTTTTAAAAATACACAAATTAAAAAACATAGGTAAAGTCATTTTAAGAATTATTGAAATACAACGTGGCAAGTATTTAGAAGAAGATGATATTATAAGACTTGATAGGCCAGATGGATACTAAAAAATTATTTGTAGATAACTTTGATAGATTAAAAAATCATAGATATACAGGTGATAATTTTCAACAAATTTTATCACAACCAAGAGCATTTTGGTATGGCTGGGGCAGATATGATAAGAAAAAACTTCCTGAAAAAAGTATTAAACGTTTGCTTAAACGTGCAGGAGAAGATATAGTAACTCTTGTATTATACAACATACCCAAAAGAGATTTAAATCACTACAGTAAAGGTGGTGCTAGTTCTTTTGAAGAATACAAAGAATATGTAGATAGTTTTGCTAAAGGCATTGATAGAAAATGTATAGTAGTTGTTGAACCAGATGCATTGCCTCACTTATTAAAGATGGAAGGCAATGATTATGAATTACGTTCAGATTGTATTAGATATGCAGTAGAAACACTTATACATACTGATGCAACAGTTTATATAGATGTAGGACATCCTGAATGGCTAACACCTAACGAAATATCAATACTATTGCTACAAACTTACACAGACATAGCACATGGTGTTAGTGTTAATGTAAGTAACTTTGTTGATACTGATACTTGTATTGATTGGGCATTAAAAGTAAATCATCTAACTGGCGGTATGAATTTTATTATTGATACTAGTAGAAATGGTGCTAAAACAGACACATGGTTAAATCCAGCAGATGCTAAAATAGGAAGTTATCCTACACTTGATACAGGTGTGCAGTTTTGTGATGGATTTCTGTGGATTAAAATACCAGGCGAAAGTGACGGCAAATCAGAAGGTGCACCTTCAGCAGGTAAGTTTTTTAAATCTTATGCAGAAAACTTAATTAAATGAGTGCTAAATATACATATGAAAGTCCTGACAACGGTAAAACAGTTTATAGAAGAGCATTTGGACATTGTGATAAAGAGGTCCAAGTGGGTGTGAATTGGTTTAGTTTTGATCAGGCAAAAGCAATAGTTGTTAAACAACAAGAAGAAGAAAAGTTAAGAGAACAACATCCTGCATTGAAAAATGCTTGGAGCGAGTATCAAATGATATTAAAACTATTAATGGAGAAAAGAAATGAAACCAGGTGATGCATTATTACACGCCGCGAGAAAACAAGCAGAAGGCGAAGTTGCGGTACATATAGCGAATATCAAAGTTTATCAAGTTATGCCAGCAGGTATCGGTGAGCATTCAGATGTTACTGAAGCGGTGATTGAAGAGTTGAATAAACTTGCCGCGGCTGATGATAGACTTGAAATGCTAGATAAATATTTCAATGAAAATCAATCTTAAAGATTTACCAATACGTGAAATTCAAAAAGAGTGTGCTAGAGCGTTGTCTACAATAGATGCAGACAACGACAGCCTCTCTAGATTCAATAAACAAGCACATCATAACAGTCACCTTTGGTACTTTGCAGTACTAGAGGAATATATTAGTATACACGGAGATTTACCAAGTAAAGCAGGTCCAGGCAAAGACGTTGTTTTAGTTTCAGAAGGAATAGACTGATGCTTATAAGCATAGATGATATTGATATTTTTACAATTCTTAATAGAGCAAAACGAATTGAAAAAAGTGGTCCTTTTCAATTTGTGACTCCAAAAGTTTTATGTAACCTATTTTATGAACCAAGCACAAGAACTAGTTCAAGTTTTGCTAGTGCTATGTTTAGAATGGGCGGCCAAGTAATTAGTATTAATGATGTAAATTATAGTAGTGTTGCTAAAGGTGAAAACTTAGAAGATACAATTATAACTATGAATAATTTTGCAGATATAATTGTATTGCGTAGTAAAGAAGCAGGACAAGCACTTAGAGCATCAAAAGTCAGTAAAGTTCCTATTATAAATGCAGGTGACGGTAATGGTGAACATCCAACACAAACATTATTAGATCTATATACAATATATAAAAGGTTTAATAGATTAGATGATCTAACTGTAACATTTGTTGGCGATATAGAAAATGGCAGAACTGTACATAGTTTAGATAAAGCATTGCCTAACTGTACAAAACATTTTTGTAATACATATGATAAAAGTATATGGCCAAAAAGTGATGTGTATTATCTTACTAGAGTACAAAGAGAACGTGGTAGTGAAGGTAGTTACAGTATGAAAAAAGAACATATACACCATATACCAGATCATGCTATTGTACTGCACCCATTTCCACGTAATGAAGAAATACCAACATGGTTTGATTCAGACCCTAGAGCAAAATACTTTGAACAAATGGAAAATGGACTGTATGTTCGTATGGCAATCATTGAACATTTTTTTGGTAGAAAATAATAAATATATATACGTTCATCCTAAGGGACGGAAGTAGCATTAGCGAAGGAACGCATTGTAAAACGTTCAGCCGTAAGGCCGGAAGTAGGCAATAGCCGAAGGAACGCACTCAACTGTAAAGGAGAGTGACAATGAGCAGATTCAATCATTTACTTAATATGTATCGTGAGCAACGTATGAAAGAACGTAAGAATCGTATACTTTCACGTTCTCGTGCATCTGTTGAAAACAATGCACATGGTACATCAGGCTATGTTATAAAACATGGTGTAAATGCTGGTCAAATTATGCATCATAGCATAATTGCCCATCAGAATAAAAGTTATTAGTTAATATACTTTATGCCAAGTGGTGGATTTATTTCACCACTTTGGTAACTTTTTTTAAAAAAAAGGTCGCAATTTAAAAAATATATACTATATAATACATATACAGAATAAATCTGTATAAATATATGTGTAGATTGCTTGATAGGATCTACATAAATTAAACTTGCTTATAAAAAGGAGTTAGCAAATGACTAATAAACACCTATCTATTTTTAATCAACTAAGACCAGTAACTATTGGGTTCGACAATGTTTTCGACCATTTTGAAAGAATGTTCGATGACGATGTCTTTAGAGCACCAATGGCAAACTTCCCACCTTACAACATTGTCAAAACAGGTGACTTCACTTATGATGTAGAACTTGCACTTGCAGGCTATTCAAAAGAAGATATCACTGTAGACTATGCTGATAATATTTTATCAGTAAAATCTGTTAAGGCAGAATCTACTGACACTGACGAAAGTATTTTACACAGAGGTATTGCAAAAAGATACTTCAGTAAATCATTTACTATTGCAGAAGATGTAGAAGTAAAAGGTGCAGAGTTAAAAGACGGCTTGTTAAAAGTTTCTTTGGAAAGAATTATTCCAGAAGCGAAAAAGCCTAGATCTATAGAGATTAAGTAAGCACTTATCAAAAATAAATCATTGAAGCGGTCCATAGTGGCCGCTTCCTTGTATTGCATGGTGATAAATACATTTAATAAACACGTTTAGGACAAGGTGATAGTATGAATCGAATAGTAATACGATGGTGGCTTGTATTTTGCATTTCAATTTTATTGTGTGCAATAGGATTTTCTTTTGGTTTACTTGGTGAACTTTATGACAAGGATCCGACAAGAATTTCTTTTTTAATTTTAATGTTATATTTTGGTAGCACAACATACATTGGATTTAGTGAGTGGGCGATCGCAAAACAAAGAATATCAGAAGAGCATTATGTAAATGTTAGACGCATTGCATGGTTTGTTTCTGAATCACTTATGGCATTAGGAATGATAGGTACCGTAATAGGTTTTATTCTTATGTTAGGAAGTAGTTTTGAATCAATAGATGTATCAAATACAGAAACATTAAAATCAACATTGACAGCAATGGCATTAGGAATGAGTACTGCACTTTATACTACCGTGACTGGTCTAATTTGTAGTTTATGGTTAAAGACAACATTGGTTGTTGTGAACCCGGGTGAATAAATGACCCGTAAAAAACTTAATTTAAAATCACCTGACAAATATAAGAACAGTATTGGATTTACCGATATGTTGTTTAATATGTTATTGGGTTTTGTTTTCTTATTCATAATTGCATTTATTTTAATTAATCCAATAACTAAAAAATCTGATGCACCTAAAAAAGCAGAATACTTAATTATTATTGAATGGAATAATGAATTAAATGATGATATAGATTTATGGGTTAGAGATCCTGCAGGTAACACAATTAGTTTTATTAATCGTGCAGGCGGTTTACTTAATTTAGAAAAAGATGATTTAGGTAGATCAAATGATGCAGTAGTTATGCCTGACGGTACTGTTAAGTATTTAAACATTAACAGAGAAGTAGTTACAATGAGAGGCATAGTTCCAGGAGTATACAATGTACAGGCTCATGTATACAGTAGAAAAAGTTGGAAAGAAGAAGACATGACAGGAACTATTACAGTTAAAATTGTAAAAGTAAATCCATACGGAGAAGTATATATGGGTACCAAAAAGTATAATACTAAAGGTCAACAACTTACACTTTTGAATTTTAAAATTGACAAAGATGGTAAATTTTTAGGATTTAATTTAGAACATATTCCAGGACTTATTACAAGAAGAGCGGCAGGTAATTTATGATAGATATTATTATTAGTGAAGATATGATACCTGTACTAGTAACACTTTTTGTAATAGCATTGGTAACATTGATAACAATAGCATACTCGGCTAAACAAAGATTCTTCTTACCTGTATTTGTATTAATACCAGCAGTGTTTATGTGTGTTTATATTTCATGGGCAACAGTTAGTAACCTACTAGGATTTCCTGTAGCAACTGCTATACCAGACAGATCAATTTATATTGCTCATGCAGTAAATGAAGAAGATAATACAATTTATGTTTGGGCAAAAGCACCAACAGATTCAAAGCCTAGACTTTATGAAATTCCTAATACAGATAATAACGAAAAGCAGATGAAAGAATCTAAAAAACGTACAGAAGAAGGAGTTCCTCAAGTTCTTAAAGGCAAAGGCGATAAAAAAGAAGGTGCAGTTGGCAGAACTAGAGGCGGTGATTACCAACGTTATGACTTTAACGTAGGGCATGAGCAGTTTAAATATAGTGGTTCATATACTGAACAAGAAGTGCCACAATTAATAGAAAATATGGAATTTGAACCAGCACCAACAGTACCTGATAGAAATTCTAATAATTTACCACCAAATGTGCCATAAAACACTTGACAATATGATTGATTTATTATATATTAATAGTTATATAAGGAGAAAAAATGTCCACTAATAAAGTCCGTGTGACCACTAGCGATAAAGTTGATGTTACAGTAAAAGAAAAAGATAGAGTTGCATATCCAAGTATGTATGACGTTATTTTCCTAAATGACGATTTTACACCTATTGATTTTGTAATACATATTTTAGTAAGTTTATTTGGACACGACACAACAGAAGCAGAAAACGTAACACATAGAATTCACGAAGAAGGTCAAGGCGTTGCAGGTTCTTACTTTTTAGAAATAGCAGAACAAAAGGCAAGTGAAGCAACAATGATGTCCAGACAGAATGAGTTTCCATTACAGATCAAAGTTGTTAAGCATGACAGTTAATATAGATAAAAAATATGAGGCAGGTTTCACTACAAAAGTAGAAACAGATTTATTACCTAAGGGATTGAACGAAGATATTGTTACACAGATTAGTAACAAGATGGAAGAACCACAATGGTTACTTGACTGGAGACTAAATGCTTTAGCAAGACTTAAAACTATGAAGCAACCTAAATGGTCTGAAGCAAATACACCTGAAATTGATCTACAAGATATTATTTACTTTGCACAACCTAAACAAAAGTATGATAGTTTAGATGATGTTCCACAAGAAATTCTTGACACATATAAAAAGTTAGGTGTTCCAATTGGTGAACAAGCAAAGTTAGCAGGTGTTGCAGTTGATGCAGTTTTTGATAGTGTTAGTGTTGGTACTACATTTAAAGAAGATTTAGAAAAGCAAGGTATTATATTTTGTCCTTTTAGTGAAGCAGTAAAACGTGTACCAGATATTGTAAAAAAATATTTAGGTAAAGTTATTCCTCAACATGATAATTTTTGGGCCTGTTTAAATAGTGCAGTTTTTACAAACGGTAGTTTTGTTTATATTCCTAAAGGTGTAAGATGTCCTTTGGAGTTGAGTACATACTTTAGAATTAATGCAGAAGAAACAGGGCAGTTTGAACGTACACTAATTATCTGCGAAGATGATGGTTACATTAGTTATTTAGAAGGCTGTACTGCTCCTATGCGAGATCAGAACCAGTTACACGCCGCCGTAGTTGAATTAGTTGCATTGAACAATGCAGAAATTAAATATTCAACTGTACAGAATTGGTATCCAGGTGATGAAAATGGCGTAGGTGGAATTTATAATTTTGTTACTAAACGTGGTTTATGTTTTGGTAAAAAAAGTAAAATTAGTTGGACACAATTAGAAACTGGAAGTGCTATTACATGGAAGTATCCAAGTTGTGTATTGCAAGGTGATGATAGTGTTGGAGAGTTTTACAGTGTTGCAGTAACAAATAATGTTCAAGAAGCCGACACTGGTACTAAAATGATACACATGGGTAAGAATACTAAAAGTACAATTATTTCAAAAGGTATTAGTGCTAAAGGCAGTAGACAAACATATAGAGGTTTAGTTAAAGTGTTACCAGGAGCAAGTAATGCAAGAAACTTTACACAATGCGATAGTTTATTATTAAATGAAGAAAGTGTTGCAAATACTATTCCTTATATTGAAGTTGAAAACGATACTAGTATTGTTGAACACGAAGCAACAACAAGTAACCTAAGTGATGAACAAAAGTACTATCTAATGCAAAGAGGTCTTACAGAAGAAGATGCAGTAAACGTACTTGTAAGCGGATTTGCAAAAGAAGTTACAAAAAATTTACCACTTGAATTTGCGGCAGAAGCAAATGCATTATTAAAAGTTAGCATGGAAGGCTCAGTAGGTTAATGGATGAATTTAGTGTTCTTACAGTTAAAGAATTATTTGAATCTGAAATTGACGGTTTACGTGAGTTAATTAAAAATGAAAGTAACGAAGATAAAATAAAAATGTATAATATCGTTATAGCATATTTACAACATAGAGTACAGACAGGAAATCCTTTATGAATTTAAAAGTAACTATTGATAGTTTATCTATTGAAGACAACCACATTTTAGAAAAAAGCCAGTTTGAATTAGCCAGCGGAGATGTAGTTGCTATAGTAGGACCTAATGGTGCAGGTAAAAGTACTTTACTTCATGCTATTGCAGGCAGAGAAGATATTGATATCCAAGGTAGTGTTAAACTAGATGATACAGAATTGTTAGAAGAAGATATAACTGATAGAGCAAAAGCAGGTGTATTTTTAAGTTGGCAAAACCCACCTGCTATTGGTGGTGTTAGTAATTTTGGACTAATGAAAGAAATTATTAAAGAAGATATATTACAACTATTAAAAAGTTACAAGTCAAAGTTAGGTAATTATAATTTTCCAGCAGGTTGGGAAAAACGTAATTTCAACGAAGGTGCATCAGGTGGTGAACGTAAGAAAAATGAATTGTTACAAATGTCTATGATTAAGCCTAAGTTAGCAATGCTTGACGAAATAGACAGCGGACTTGATGTTGATGGTATCAAAACTTATGTTGAAGAAGTACAAAAGTATGCATCAGAAAACGATTGTATCATTATGTTTGTTGGACATAATTTAGACGTTATTAATAAAATTAATCCTAATAAGGTTCTTTATATTAATAATAAAACAGTAATGACGGAAACAAAAGAGTTTCTACAAACTGTAAAGGTAAAAGGATTCAATGCGAACAATACTTAATAATACTGAACTTTTTAAATGGACAAAAGCAAAAGATATTAAACCAAAAACTTATGGCTATACTGTTAATGGTTCTAAAACTGTAGAGTTACAAAATCCTTCAGGTTATAGTATATATAATTTTTTAATTGATGGTAACTCGCACAAAGATATATATGTAAAGTATCTACATGAAGGTTTATATGAATTAAACTTTTTCTTAGAAAAAGGTACTTACATTAATATACTTTCAGGACAACGTTTAGATAAAGAAAAAGAACTTCATGTTGTTAGTACAGTATTTCATAAACCAGAAACATATTGCAAACAAGACTTTAGATTTGTGGTTGATGATAAAGCAGTATCTAGTTTTAAAGGTATAATTGTTATTGATAAAGATTCTAAAAAAGTTGAAAGTTATATGAATAACAAAAACCTTTTGTTAGCAAAAACAGCAAAAGCATTTAGTAAACCTCAACTCAACATTGAAAATAATGATGTTGCTTGTTCACATGGTTCTAGTACAGGTGCTTTAGACAAAGAGCAGTTATTTTATTTGCAGTCAAGAGGCTTAACTAAAGAAGATGCTACAAAATTATTAGTTGACGCTTTTATAAATGAAGTAATGCCAAATGACGAATAACGAAGATTTCCTACCTCACGTAAAAAGAGAAACACACGATCCTGTTGTTAAAGAGGTCGCTGATAAAATACGTGATGTTTATGATCCTGAAATTCCTGTAAACATTTATGACCTTGGATTAATATATGAAATCAATATTGATATGGACAAGGCTCATGCAGATATTGTAATGACTTTAACAAGTCCTTTTTGTCCGGCGGCAGAAGAACTTCCTATGTGGACACACGAAGCAACTTGTAGTGTTTCAGGTATTCATACTTGTAATGTTGAAGTTACATTTACGCCACCTTGGACACCTGAGATGATTCCAGAGCATACAAAATTTGCTCTTGGCATCGAATAATTTCTTTTCTTAATAAATAGTTGTAAGATGACAGATGTATTACTACTGAATAACGATTATCAGCCTTTATCTTTTTATCCCCTGAGTACTGTAAGATGGCAGACTGCAATTACTGCTATGATCAACGATAAAGTTGATATTGTAAGATTCTACGATAATTGGAAAGTACATAGTCCTAATGCTGAATTTAAAGTTCCTAGTGTGATTGCTACTAGAAGATATTGTAAAAGAGTTTCTAAAGTTAGACTTACTAGAATGAATTTACATTTAAGAGATAACTTTCAATGTCAGTATTGTAATGGACATTTTCATCGGCATCAATTAACACTTGATCATGTAGTCCCCAGGAGCAAGGGAGGCAAGTCAACTTGGCAAAACCTTGTATCGGCCTGCGTCCCGTGTAACACTAAAAAAAGCAATAGAACAGATATCCATCCAAAAAAACTTCCATACCAACCAACATACTACGAATTACTTCCAGCATTTAAATCACATACACTTACAATTAGACATCCGTCATGGATTGATTATTTAGACTGGCCAGAAGAAAATATTATTTTAGCGGCATAACATAAATAATTGTGAGAGAGATTCATAGTTATGATGCACGTTTTTTTATTAATGGTTTACTTAGGTACAGGTGACGAAAGAAAATTAGTTAGCAATAATATGTATTTTTATAGTATTGATCGCTGTAACTATTTTGCAAGTCAAGTATCAAAAAGGTATGGTAATTTTAAATATAACTCATATTTGGATCCCAAGGATAGAGTTACTTCGTATTGTTTACCCAAATACATTAATACAAAAAACATTGAAATTTATTAATAAATATTGTTATGTTAGATATCCTTATAAAGTCTATAATAGGCGGAATCATAATTGGCGTGGTAAGCACACTAGTACAGAAGAATCCAACTGCTGGTGCTTTTATTATGGGTATTCCAATAGTAAGTTTTATTACACTGGCAATGATGTGGTATGCGGGTGTCGATTTTCAAACATTTAAAACGTTTAGTTTTGAAACAATTTATTTTGTTTTGTTAAGTTTAACCTTTTTTCCTACGTTTATATTGTTAATGCCTTATATTGGTTTTTGGTTTTCATTAATTTGCGGTGCAAGTGTTGCTGGTAGTTTAATGATAGTTGCACTAAAATTTTTATAAATAGTGTCGGACACAATGTAGCCGAAGTTGATAGGAGGACATTATGCCGCCAAGAAATCATAAAGATTGGTTAAAGAAACCAAACGTAGAATCAATAACAAGCCTAGCATACAATAATACAGAAATTTTTGAACAAGAACAAGAACAAATCTTTAGTAAGGTTTGGGTACCTATGTGTCATATTTCAGAGATGTACAATATAGGTAATTTTAGAACAACACAAATAGCAGGTATTAACGTCATTGCAGTTAATGAAGCAAATGGTGTTAGAGCATACACAAACAACGGTGAAACAAGACCAAGCGGTACATTAGAATATGTTACACCTTATAAAGGAAGGCTATTGCATTGTGAAGTTAAACACGGTGGAATGGTATGGGTAACACTAGATCCAGACCCTACAATGGACGTAGAACAATGGACCGCAGGTGCATTTGATTGTATTGCAGATGCTATTGATACTGAAGAATTAGAAATATTTCATTATCATAAAGCAGTAATAGATACAAACTACAAACTATGGCATGATACAAACAGTGAATTTTACCACGACTTTATGCATTATTTTAATCGTGTAACAGGATTTAATGATGAGTATTTTGCTCGTAAAAATGTACCATTTGATAATGGCCATGTAAACGTAAGTTCATTTACAGTAAATTATACTGAATTTGATAAAGCAGGTGATAGAGGAGAATTAAGTTTTCCTAATCTACCACCTAATCAATGGTATATGGTAGATCTATTTCCAGGCTTTAACTTTAACCTACGTGGTAGTGCTTATCGTAGTGATAGTGTAACACCACTTGGACCTAATAAAACTTTAATTGAGTTTAGAGGGTATGGATTAAAGAAAGATACACCTGAAGAAAGACAAACTCGTATTAGACATCATAATACTATATGGGGACCTTTTGGTCGTAATTTACACGAAGATTTGCTTGGTGTAGCAGGGCAAGGTACTACAATGAGAGTTGGTACAGAG
>Ga0181410_1000787_pt1 | contig 13740 bp, 13 predicted proteins | sample 33SPOviralmetaG_FD_130112 | JGI IMG/M metagenome (GOLD analysis project Ga0181410, IMG submission 130112) | Marine viral communities from the oligotrophic San Pedro Time Series (SPOT) site, San Pedro Channel, CA, USA - 33 SPOT_SRF_2012-06-20 | ecosystem: Environmental > Aquatic > Marine > Strait...
GGCGATTCAGAAATGGAAGATACTTATAATCCAGTGGCTTCAGCAAACGCTGGAACTTTTGAACAATTACCTGCTGGAATGGATTTTAAGGCTTTTGACCCTAACCACCCAACATCTGCTTTTGAATCTTTTACTACTTCAGTATTAAGATCAATCGCATCTGGTTTAAATATTTCTTATCACTCATTAAGTAACGATTTAACTTCAGTTAATTATTCTTCTATTCGTCAAGGTGCTTTAGAAGATCGTTCAATGTTTCAGATATATCAACAATTTGTCATTGAACATTTTATAGACCCAATTTTTAAATCTTGGTTAGAAATGGCAATCTCAACTGGTTATATTAACTTACCAATGGGTAAGTTTGATAAATTTGCTAATTCTGTAAATTATATTCCTAGAAGTTTCCAATGGATTGACCCTTTGAAAGAAATGCAATCAAGTGTTTTAGGTTTGCAAAATGGCACAATGACTTACTCAGATATATCTGCTGCTTATGGGCGTGATACTGAAGAGCTATTTGAACAACATCAAAAAGAAGTTGAGTTAGCAAAACAATATGGTATTGAAATAGCTTATCAACCATTTGGACAAAAAATGCCAGTGGAAGCTAATATTCAAGGTGGGGATGACGATGGCTAACCCTAATGCTGGTATGAAAGCTGAAGCACAGAAGGGTTTAGACTGGCGTGAAGAATTTGGTCGTGGTGGTACTAGAGTTGGTGCAATTAGAGCCAGACAAATAGTAGCAGGTGAAAATTTATCTGATGATACTATTAAAAGAATGTATAGTTTTTTTAGTAGACATGAAGTAGATAAACAAGCAGAAGGATTTAGTTCTGGCGAGGATGGTTATCCTTCTAATGGTAGAATAGCATGGGCATTATGGGGTGGTGATGCTGGTTTTAGTTGGTCAAAAAGATTGGTGGAAAAAATGAAAAAAGAAGATGAAAGAAAATTAAATAGAGCAGAACCAGATGCACTTAAAACTGGTGACTTTGTAAGTTGGAATAGTGCTGGTGGTAGAGCTAGAGGAAAGATTATCAAAATAGAAAGAGATGGGAAAATAAATATTCCTAATTCTGATCTTACTATTACTGGTACAGCAGAAGACCCTGCTGCTCTAATACAAGTTTATAGAAGTGGTGAACCCACTGATACAGAAGTTGGTCATAAATTCAGTACGCTAAGAAAAATTGACCCGATAAGAAATTTTGAATCATTAGATTCAAATGTTAAACCTTTAACAATAAACGATGAGGTAAAAATTATGGATATTGAAAAAGAAGATAGACATATTCTCAATGTTTCTGAAACCGACAATTCAGTAATTGTTGAATTCAAAAAGGTTGAAGAAGAAATGGCAGAAATGGAAGATATTGAAGAATCTGAAGAAGAAGCCATAGTTGATGAAGAAGAAAGGCATATTGATGGTGCTATCAAGTATAGAACTATTGATTTGTCCAGAGCTTCTTACATTGACGAAGAAAAGAGATTGGTTCGTATTGGCGTTTCGTCAGAAGAACCAGTTGAAAGAAGTTTTGGTATGGAAGTGCTAGGACATTCTGAAGGTGATATAAATATGGAATTTATTTCATCTGGTCGTGCACCACTTTTGTTAGATCATGACATGTCTAAGCAAATAGGTGTGATAGAGCAATTTAAACTGGATGAGAGTGCTAAAAGAACAATTGCACTGGTAAGATTTGGAAAATCTTCCCTAGCTCGTGAAGTGTTTGAAGACGTAAAAGATGGTATACGCATGAATATATCAGTCGGTTACAGAGTAGATAAACTGGAACGCATGGATGATAAGGATAAAGATTATTATCGTGCAAGCTGGACTCCTATGGAAGTCAGCTCAGTTAGCGTGCCCGCAGATCAAAGCAGGCTAGTTGGCGTTGGGCGTTCTGAAAATAAACAACACATTTTACACAAAGAGGTAAAAAAAATGGAAAACGAAAAACAAGAAATTAATCTTGATGAAGTTAAATCTAAAGCTGTTGTTGAAGCTAAAGCTGAATTTAAAAGAAACTCTAAAGAGATTCTTGATTTAGCTAGTCAACACAACAAAAGAGATTTAGCTGACGAAGCTATTTCTAATGGTTTATCAGTGGAAGAATTTAGAGGTGTATTATTAGACAATATTTCTAATAGCGAACCTTTAGAAACTCCTTCTGAAATCGGTTTAACCGAAAAAGAAACTAAAAGATTTAGTATTTTAAGAGCCGTTAATGCAATGGCTAATCCTACTGATCGCAAAGCACAAGAAGATGCTGCCTTTGAATTTGATTGTTCAAGAGCTGCTGGTGAACTTTATGGTAAGACTGCACAAGGTGTGCTGCTTCCACCAGAAGTTCTAAGAACTTGGGGACAACGCGATCTTAATTCTTCTGATGATTCAAGTTTAATAGCTGAAGATTACAGAGGTGGGGATTTTATTGATGTATTGAGAAACAATTCAGCAGTGCTGCCTTTAGCTAGTGTGCTACAAGGTTTGACTGGTGATGTCAAAATACCAAAGAAAACTGCTGGTTCTACTGCTGCTTTTATTAGTGCAGAAGGCGGAGATTCTTCTGAATCTGAAATGACAGTTGGTAATGTCTCAATGACTCCTAAAACTTTAGGAGCTCACACAGAAGCTACTCGTCAATTATTAATTCAATCATCTTTAGATGTTGAGAACTTAATAAGAAATGATTTAGCTGCTGCAATGGCTACACACATTGATAATGTTGCTATAAGTGGTTCTGGTTCAAGTGGTAATCCTACTGGAATCATCAACCAATCTGGTATTAACACTCAAGCATTTAGCACAGATACTGCACCAACTTTTGCTGAAGTTGTAGCAATGGAAACTGCTGTAAGTGCTGATAATGCTTTACTAGGTAACTTAGCTTACATAGTTAATCCTTCAACATTTGGTACATTGAAAACTACTGAAAAAGCCACTAACACTGCACAATTTATTGCAGTTGATGGTGAGATCAATGGTTACAATGCAGTCGTTAGTAATCAAATTACTAATGGTGTTATGTTGTTTGGTAATTTCAGTGACTTGTTAGTTGGTTTCTTCGGTGGTTTAGACATCGTTGTTGACCCTTTCACGCACTCGAAATCAGGAACTGTGAGAATAGTAGCATTACAATCTTGCGATATTGCTGTAAGACACGCTGTGTCATTCTGTAAATCTACCTAGTAGATGGTAATGACAACTGATGGAATGGTGGGCTTAACGCCCACCTTTCCTAATAAAAAGGAAAAAGTTATGAATAAATATTTAATCTTATCTGACACTGTTGCAGATAAAAAAAATGTCAAAGCTGGTGATATTGTTGAACTAGATATTGACGAAGGTAAAGCCTTAGTAAATTATGGTAAAGCTGAAATATCAACTGCTAAAGAAACTAAAAAAGAAAGCAATCGTAGCGTTGGTTTAGAAACATCTGAAGCACCAAGACCAAAAAAAAGAACTAAAAAATAATGGCGTTAGAAAGTGCAGCAGATTTTAATTCTTACCTTGATTCAACTACTGGACATGGTGTAACTGCTACATTTTTTGAAGTACAAAGTATTTTTTTTGATCAAAGAACAGGCTTAATAGATACTTGGTTTGATATAGATACTGGTGACAGTATAAATATTGACATAATTATTGATCAAGAATATTTTGATATTGCTGGCAACAGCGTTGCAGTCGAAGGTTTTCAACCTAAAGCATTAGTAAAATCTTCTGATGTGCCTTATATATCACAAGAAGATCGTTTGTTAGTTAATGCAATTACTACTAACAAAGGTTCTGTTTTAAAAGCAGAAACAACCTTTGTTGTGAAAAATGTACAACCAGACAACACTGGTTTTATAGAATTAATTTTAGAGGAACAATAATGTCTCAATATAGATTAGAAACTGAAGAAGATATGAGTTCTTATCTTGATGCTGATTTTGGTCATGGGCGTACTGCTACTTTTACAAACACAAGTGGTCAAACATCAAATATACAACTTATTTTAAATAATGAATATTTTGAAGAAGAATTTGGAGTAGGTGTTGAAGGCACAAAACCAATTGCTTATTGTCGATCTGTAGATGTACCAAGTGTCAAACATGGCAACACTTTAGCAGTAGCTGCTTATAAAGATGTTGATGGTAATACTTTAGTTGGAGCTAAAACTTATAGTATTGTTAATGTGCAAAAGGACAACACTGGTTTTACTTCTTTAATGTTAGAGGAATTATAATGGCTAACCATGTCAGACAGCAGATTAGAGAGCGTTTAGGCACTGTCTTAACTGGTTTAACTACAACTGGTTCAAATGTATTTGAATCAAGAGTTTACCCCTTAGAAACAGCTAGTTTGCCTTCGTTATTGATCTATACAAAATCAGAAACATCTGAACCTATTGTAATAGGCACAAATAGATTATTAGAAAGAAATTTATCAGTAGCTATAGAATGTTATGTAAAAGCAACAAGTAATTTCGATGATTCAGTTGATACAATATGCAAAGAAGTAGAAACAGCTATAGCTGCTGACCCAACTTTAAACAATTTAGCGAAAGATACTTTTTTAGAAAGTACCGAAATAGAATATAATGCAGAAGGTGAAAAGCCAGTTGGTTATGCCACCTTAACATTTAATGTTAATTATTTTAATCAGGAACAAGCACCTGATGTAGCGAGGTAAAAATGAAACTATTTAGTCCAGATGGCAAGATTTCTATAGATGCTCATCCTTCAAGAGTTGAAAGTCTATTGAATAAAGGTTGGAAAGAAGAAGCAACCAAAGAAATTAAATCTTCTTCAAAAAAAGAGGTAAAAGAAAATGGCAGTACATAAAGGAAGCGAAGGCTTAATTAAAGTTGGCTCTGCTACTGTTGCTGAAGTTAGATCATATTCTTTAGAAGAAAGTGCTGATGTAGTTGAAAAAACTGCAATGGGCGATTCTTCTAGGTCTTATTTATCTACGCTTACGCAATTTACAGCATCTGTAGATGTATTTTTTGATGAAACTGACACTGCACAAACTGCATTATCAATAGGTTCTACTGTGACACTAGAGGTTTATCCTGAAGGTGCTTCAAATGGTGACACTTATTATAATGGTTCAGCAATTGTTACTGGTTTCACTAGAAGTGCATCATTTGATGGTTTAGTAGAAGCTAGTGTAACTTTACAAGGTTCAGGTGGCTTAACTACTTCAACAGCTTAATATGAAAGTTATTGATAAAGCTAAAGCACATTTTAATTCTTTAGATATTAAAGAAATTGAAATACCAGAATGGAGTGACGATGGTGAAATACTTAAAGTTTATGCAAAGCCATTAACATTAGCGGAAATGTCTAAATTGCAAAAATATGCAAAAGACGATGATGTGGCGTTGATGGCTTATTGCTTAATACACAAAGCACTTGATGCTGAAGGTAATAAAGTATTTGATATAGGTGATAAAACAACCTTAATGAATGGCGTTGATAAAGATGTCTTAGCTAGAGTAGCTACAGAAATAATGTCAGCACCTTCAGTTGAGGAACAACTAAAAAAGTAAGGGAAGATAAAGATTTATTTGCAAGATACTATTTAGCAGAATTGTTGGGAGTAACAGTAGCTGAATTAGAAGAAAAAATGTCTTTATCTGAATTTACTGGATGGTTAGCATATTTAGAAGAAAAGAATAGGCAAATAAACAATGGCAGGAACTGATTATAAATTAAGAATTAAAGGACAAGACCAAACTGGTAAAGCGTTTGGTAAGGTAAATAAAAATATTAATTCTACGCAATCAGCTATGAAAAAATTAGCTGGTGCATTTGCTGGTGCATTTGCTGTTCGTCAATTAGTTCAGTTTGGTAATGAAGCATTACAAATAGCTGATGCTATTGGTAAAACTGCTGATGCTACTGGTGTTGGCGTAGAATTTTTGCAAAGATATCAATTTGCAGCTCAACAAGCTGGAGTTGAAACAGAAAAATTTAATAAAGCCTTAAAATTCTTTACTAAAGGTGTTGGTGAAGCAACACAAGGTAAAGGTCTAGCTAAAGAAGCATTTGAAGATTTAGGCATATCAATTTTTGATGTTGGTGGTAAAACAAAAAAATCAGAAGAATTGTTTTTAGAATTTTTTACTGCTTTAGAAAAAGTACAAGACCCAATGCGTAGAAATGCTTTACTAGCAGAAACTTTTGGTGCGAAAGTTGGTCTTGATATGGCTAATATGATTAAAGATGGTGTAGCTTCTATGGAAGAATTAGCAACTTCAGCTACTGGCGTTTTAGATGAAGAAACAATCAGGAGGGCAGAAAGATTTAATGACACCATGAATATTCTTAAAAGACAAATATTAGTGCCAATTCAAACAATGTTTATCAATGCTGCTGATTCAGTTTTAATGTTTTTAGATGCTATAGGTTTGATTGAAGTTCCTAAAACAATGGAAGAATTAAATGCAGAACTTGATGATTTAAATAAAAAACAAGAAATATTTAATAACTTATTAGAAAAACAAAAAACACGATCTTCTTTTGAAGATCAAACAGAAAAAATAGCACTAATAAAAGAAGAAATAACACAATTAGAAAAAAACTTAGAATTAAGAAAAAAAATAGACCAATCTATACAAGACAACACTAGTGCAATGAACGCTATGGGAAATATTGCTAGTACTTTAAACTCATCTTTTGAAGAATTTTTTGATTTTACTAAGCAAGGATTTTTAGATTTTGAAAATATGTCAAAAAAAATACTAGCTTCAATAATAAACGAAATGGTAAAAATCTTTATTATTAAAGAAGCGTTAGGTTTTGCAGCAGATTCATTTGGCAAAGATACAAAAATAGGTAAAGTTTTTCAAAGAGCTGCTGACAAATATGAAGGTGGTGGTTTCACTGGTTCAGGTGCAAGAGCAGGTGGTATGGATGGTAGAGGTGGTTTTATGGCTATGTTACATCCAAATGAAACTGTAATAGATCACACAAAAGGACAAGGGATGGGTACTACAGTAAACTTTAATATTAATACAGTTGATGCTGCTGGCTTTGACCAGTTACTAGCTTCAAGAAAAGGTACAATTACTCAAATAATAAATAACGCTATGAATAATCAAGGCAAAATGGGCGTGGTGTAATGAGTGGTGCATTTCCAACAAGTCCTAGTTTTAGAACTTTAAATTTTAAAGATAATAGACCTACTTTACTAAATCAAACTATATCTGGTAAAAAACAAGTTAGACAGATTGGCGGTCAATATTTTTCTTTTACTGTATCAATGCCACCATTAGAACAATTAGATTCACAAGCTATCTTTGCTTTTTTACAAAAACAAAAAGGTAGTTTTGAAAACTTTACAATTGCACATCCTTTACACAACATGGGAACAAGCAAAAATGAAACAGATATTTTAGTAAATGGTGTTCACGCTTTATCAGATAGCACAATTGCTTTAGATGGTTTTTCACATACAAACAATGCTTTAAGAGCAGGTGATTTAATCAAGTTTGCTAACCACACAAAAGTTTATATGATTCAAGAAGATGTTACTGCTTCTGGTGGTGGTGCTACTGTTTCTATATCACCAAATTTGGTAGCTACTCTAGCTGATAATGAAGCTGTTACTGTCAATAAACCAAGTTTTACTGTATATCTTGAAAGCAATGAAATTGTATACAGCACTGATATTAATGGTTTATTTAGTATTTCATTTGATGTTAGAGAGGTTGTCACCTAATGCCAAGAACTTTATCTTCAGCACTTCAAACGCAAGTATCAGCAGATGCAACTAAGATCGCTTTCTTAGTTGAATTGCAATTATCTACTGTAGTTAGAGTAACTAATTATGGTCGTAATGTTGTGTTCAATTCAAACACTTATGAAGCTGGGGGTTCTTTTGTTACTGTTGATGCAACTACTGAATCAGGCAAATTACAAGTTGATGAAATAAATATAGGTTTATCAAATGTTACCAACGAAATAAGAGCTTTAATAGAATCAGGTGCATTTACCGATAAAATTGCAAACATATATATTGCTTATTTTGATTCAGATGAAGAATTAGTCGGTGCGATAACTTATTTTACTGGACAAATAAGAAATGTATCTATCAATGAAACTGTAGATGCTTCTAATATATCTTTAGTAGTTGCTAGTCATTGGGCAAATTGGAGTTTAACAAAAGGTAGACATTTTTCTGATGCTTCACAACAAGATTTTAGTTCTGGTGACAAGGGTTTAGAATATGCTACGCAAGTTAAAGAAGATGTTAGATGGGGTACTAAATAATGGGTTTTTTTGTTGCTGCATTAAAATTTGTAGGTTTTAGTGCTGCTACAGCAGCAACTATTGCTACTGTTACCACTGCTATTATTTCAACATACACTTTAGTCACTGGTGTCAAAGCTTACAAACAAGCAAAATCTTTAGCTAATAGTTTAAAAAATCAAGGTTCAGAAATACTAGCTAATAAAACTTCTGCTGGTGGAAAGATACCAGTAGTTTATGGTTCAAGACGAGTTGGTGCACAAATAGTATTTATGGATACAGCAGAAAATGAATCAAGGAATTTATTTGTTGTCTATGCTTTATCAGTTGGAGAATTAGAAAATATAGATGGTGCATCAATAGAATTAGATGGTAATCCTATAACTGACCCAAAAAGATTTAGATCAGGTGGTTATATAGGTTCTGATAAAATTTCTTCAGGTGTAGGAAGTTTAAATACAGCTAATAATAATACTACTGAAAGTGAAGGTTTTAATCCAGGAACATTTGGTACTGACCCTACTTTGTCTTATAAAATGGTTTTTAATTTACATCATGGTGCAACAGCACAAGTAGTAGACCCAATGTTTGATGCTTCTTTAGCAACGAGTAAATGGGGTTCAGCACATAAATTAAATGGTATTGCTTACATAGCAGCTAAATACGAATATGACGAGCGTGGTATGTGGTCAGGTGTGCCACAATTGACAGTAAGTGTACAAGGTAAAAAGGTTTTTGACCCTAGAGATAGTAATCAAACTTTTGGCACGATCTCAACTTATAAATGGTCAGATAATCCAGCTTTAACTTTTTTAGATTACATAACTAATAATGAATATGGTAAAGGTTTGACTAGTTCACAAATTAATATGTCTACTTTTACATCAGCAGCTAATGTTGCTGACACGCTAGTAGATCATCCTAATTTTAATGGCGTTGCTTCACAAATAGCTTGGTCAGGACAAAATGGAAATAATTTTGTTGAAATTGGTAATTTTGTTGATTGGATTAAATTTAAAACTGGTGAAGTATTAGAATTAAAAAATGATAGTGGTACTGTCATTGTTGATAACAGAATCATTACCGAAATGCAGATTACTAATTTTTACAGTGGTTACCCAAAATACATAATTTATTTTGATGCTGCTCATCCTTTGACTGCTGATCATTCTGTATTAGGTAACACTAATAATGGTTTAGTTAAAATTAAAAGATTTCATTGTAATGGTGTAGTCGATATTAACAGAACTGTTATGGAAAATGCTCAAGATTTATTAGCAAATATGCGTGGTATTTTTACTTATATTGATGGTAAGTATGAATTAAAAATTGAAGATACTGGCTCATCTAGTTTTAGTATTACCGAAGATCATATAATTAGTGATGCAGGAATATCTGTTGATTATGGTTCTAAAGATCAAAAAGCAAATAAAGTTATTGTTGAGTTCTTTAATGGACAAAAGAAATTTGAACAAGACACTGCTATCGTTTTACACAGTGCTAATCCTAATTATTTTTCTGATGATAATGATGAAATATTAGAAATAAAAGCTGAATTCCCTTTTATATCTGACCCTTATATTGCCCATAATATGGGTAAAGCAATTTTGACTAGAAGCAGATATCAAACACAAGTATCTTTTTTAGGTACGCCAGAAATGTATAAATTAAATGTTGGTGATATTGTTGATCTTACTTATGCAGGTTTAGGTTTTACTTCCAAAGTATTTGTTATTGAATCATTAGTATTGCAATCAAGTGGGTTATTACAAGTCAATATGATTGAATACTTTGATGTTTATTCATGGACAGTACCACCTATAGTAAATGTAGCTAATCAAAGTAATCTACCTACTGCTTATGCAATTAAAGCTCCAGCTAATTTAGCTTTCACTGATACTAATTCATCTTCAACGGGTAGACCTTTTATTTCATGGACACAACCTACAGACTATCCAGATAATGAATACAAAGTGAATGTGGTAGATAGTTCAGGCAATCAAGTTTTAAATAAAATTGTTGCAGTCAATAATGTTGACTTGTTTTTTATTAAAGCAGGTACAAATTATGTGGCTAAAGTATCAGCTATAAATGCTTTAGGAGTTGAATCGCCAACAACAAGTCTTACTTTTAGTGTAGCTCAAGCTCCAATAGTAACTAATGACATTCAAGATTCTACTGGTAGTTCAGATGGTATAACTTCTGCAAAGTTAGCTACTGATTCAGTTAATTCAAATGCTTTGGCTACATTTGATGCGGTTAGTCATGTAAACGCTGGCACAATAGGTGCTACTTTAGCTGATCAAGGTACTCACACTCTTGCGAATCAACTAAGCATTTCTGTAGAGAGATTAACAACTCCTATTACTTTGACGATACCTGCAACTAAAACAGCAGTATCAAAATCTTTTATTATAAGATTAGATGCTAATCCAGCAGGTGGTGTTAGTCCTTTTACACCAACAAAAATATATGTGCAATGTGGTTTTGCAACTGTTAGCAATATAACAAATCATCAAGCATCACCTTTTTTTAGCGGTGGAAATATAGATAGCACTTACGCTAATTCTTATTTTCAAAGTCTATTTGCAGAGTCAGTTGGAATAGCTCATAAATTTACAGTTACTACTAGCACAACTTCATCTACTACAGTCTATATTTATGGATTTGGAGGTCTAGAAGGTTTTACCAATCCACAAATACAATATAGTCTTTCAGTAGAAGGTACATTTAGATAATGGATATAAGTATTTATATAAAATCAACTGGACAAATTATTTCTAATAGGAATTTATCATTAGCTGATGACATATCACATTTAGATACTGATGAATATGGATATGTAGAAGGCACTTATACAACATTAACAAAAAAATGGAATGGTAGCTCTGTTGTAGATTACACACCGCCATATGTACCTGATACTAACTCAAATGCAGTAAGAGCAGAAAGAAATAGATTATTGTCAATATCTGATTGGACGCAAGCAATAGACAGTCCTTTAAGTGATTTAAAGAAAGTAGAATGGGCTACTTACCGCCAATCTTTAAGAGATATAATGCAGTCTTATCAAGATACAAAAGAAAATACTATAGATAAAGTTATTTTTCCAAAAGAACCAGAATAGTTAATGAGATAAAACAATAAAAATTATATAATAGGAATTTATTATGGCACAACACGATTATAATTTAGCGAATCAATCAGGTGCAGATTTTCGTGCCGATTTAAACAATGCACTAAGTGCTATTGCTACTAACAATAGTGGCAGTTCACAACCAGCTACAACTTTTGCTTATGAATGGTGGGTAGATACTTCTAGTAATGTTTTAAAAATTAGAAATAGTGCTGATAACGCATGGATTACTTTACCGATATCTGTCACAGCAGATAATACAGTAGATATAAATGGTGGTACTGTTAATGGCATTTCTTCTTTTAGTTTTAGTTCAGGTTCAACAGTAACAACAATTTTAGATGAAGATAATTTAGCATCGGATTCTGCTACAGCATTAGCTACTCAACAATCCATCAAGGCGTATGTTGATTCACAAGTAACTGCACAAGACCTAGATATTTCAGATGGCAGCAGTTCAATATCTATAGATTTAGATTCTGAATCTTTAGGGTTGTTGGGTGGCACTGGTTTAACATCTAGTGCATCAGGTAACAATGTTACTTTTGCAATTGATACTACTGTAGCTACTTTGACTGGTGGTCAAACTTTAACCAATAAAACTTTAGACATAGACAACAACACATTAAGTAATGTTGAAGTAGACAATTTAAAATCAGGTGTTTTAGATACCGATCTATCAAGCGTATCAGGTTCAGATGATACTCTTGCTTCAGCAAAAGCTATAAAAACTTATGTTGATGCTCAAGTTACTGTTCAAGATTTAGACATTACAGATGGTTCAAATACCATAGCCATAGACTTAGATTCAGAAACCTTATCATTATTAGGTGGTACTGGTGTTAGTTCTACTGCATCAGGCAATGGCGTTACTTTTGCTATTGGTCAAGCAGTCGGCACTGGTGATGATGTTCAGTTTAATCAAGTTACATCCGCATTAGTTGGTAATGCTTCAACAGCAACTGCTTTAGCTACTGCCAGAGCTATTGCTTTATCAGGTGATGTTGTTGGGACAGCAAACTTTGATGGTACTGCTGGAATTACCATATCTACAACGATACAAGCTAACAGTATAGCTTTAGGCACAGACACTACAGGAAATTATGTAGCAACAATTGCAGGAACAACGAATGAAATAGAAGTATCTGGTTCTGGTAGTGAAACAGCAAGTGTTACTGTCGGTTTACCTGATGATGTCACTATAGCTGGTAATTTAACTGTCAATGGCACAACGACAACTGTCAACACTTCGACATTATCTGTAGAAGACCCTTTAATAAAATTAGCCAATAATAATTCTGGTGCTGATTCTGTTGATATAGGTTTCTATGGTTTATATGATACGTCAGGTGCACAAGATTTATATGCAGGTTTATTTAGAGATGCTAATGATTCAGGTAAGTTTAAATTATTTAAAGATTTACAAACAGAACCAACCACGACAGTTAATACTTCTGGCACTGGTTATGCAGTCGGTACTTTAGTTTCTAATTTAGAAGGTAATATAACTTCTACTTTAACAAGTGATTTAAATTTTGCTGATAACTCAAAAGCCATCTTTGGAGCAGGTTCAGATTTACAAATCTATCACGATGGAAGTAATAATCACACATTTATTAAAGAAACAGGCAGTGGTAATTTATATGTTCAAGCAAACAATTTACGTCTTCAATCTGTAAATGGTGGTAACTATGCACAAGGTGTTGATGGTGACACTTTTATAACTTATTTTAATGATAGTGAAAAGACACGCACCACCAGCACAGGAATAGACGTAACAGGAACAGTTACTGCTGATGGTTTGACTGTTGATGGTAATGCAGCTATTACAAATAGCAGTGGAGATACTTTAACTCTTACAAAATCAACAACAGAGCCTTCGTTAAGAATAGAAGGTGACTCTAATAAAGATTTTGTAATTACTGTTTCAGAAGAATTATTAACTATAACTCAGAATGATGGTGCTACTGACATTGTTACTTTCGATCACGATACAAAAGCATCGACATTTAAAGGTAATGTAGACGTTTCAGGAACAACTACATCTGATGGTTCTGTAGTAAGTAAAAACACTGCTCAAGGTTCTGGAGAGTTACAGCTACAAGGTTATGGAGGTACAGCTTTTATAAATCATAGTGGAGCTAATGATTTAATTTTTAGGATAGGTTCAAGTTTTAGCGAGAAAATGAGGCTATCTCAGGCAGGTACTTTTCTAGTAGGAAAAACAGCAGAAGATACTGCAACTGATGGAATTGAATTAAATAGAAATGATGTCATTGTAGCAACAAGAAATAATGATTCACCTTTGCTTCTTAACAGAAGAAGTAGTGATGGAGATATTATTAATTTCA
>Ga0181410_1000792_pt1 | contig 13657 bp, 23 predicted proteins | sample 33SPOviralmetaG_FD_130112 | JGI IMG/M metagenome (GOLD analysis project Ga0181410, IMG submission 130112) | Marine viral communities from the oligotrophic San Pedro Time Series (SPOT) site, San Pedro Channel, CA, USA - 33 SPOT_SRF_2012-06-20 | ecosystem: Environmental > Aquatic > Marine > Strait...
ATCTGCAGAAACACAATTAAAAAGAGATGGTTTCTATAGCAAATATGGTATAACATCAGAAGAACTAGCAAAACAAGAAGGCGTAAGTAGTACGGCTCTAAATATGCGTCATATGAAGTTCGGCTCTGTGTGGCAGAGAAAGGCTAAACCCACAAAAGTAGAAAAATTATTTCATAAAACAGAAGTAGAATTAGCACACGAAATGGGTGTACATCCAGTCACTATTAGGGCGAGAATGAAGAGGTATGGTACACCCTATCACACCAGTAAATATGAACATCCTCTAAAAAACAAAACAATGAAATATAAAAAAATACTATTTCCAGAATGTAGTGATCTGCGTGAAACCAGAAAAGATTCCATTGCAGAATATAAAATTATGTTCGACAAATATGTTAAAAAAATAGGCGGCATAGAATGGCATAGTGTAGTAAAGAATAAAGAGGGCGGATACGATTTATATGTAAAAGATATGCACGAAGTAGATACACACTGGACAGAACTGCCTAAATATCAAAATTGCAAGTTCTGGCTGATGCCCCAACATCCGGATTATCCACACGCAGAGAGAGAAGGACTATGAGCGTATCATTTAAGGACATACCACTACATTCAGATAAAGAACAATACATAGAAATACCTTTCAGAGAAAAGATATTACATAACAATAAAGCCAGCAAGTACATATACACTCACGCACAGACCACAGACTTTATCATAGATGGATTACAAAGATTCAGTGCAGAAATACAGCAAATGGATCAGGCATTTCCAGATGTCACAAATTATGTATACAAGGAAGATCCAGATCTGCCTCGCAGTGGCGAATTTCCACATCCTATGACAGAAAAAAGGAAAGCAGGTAATAGTATAATGAGCTATATAGGAGGAATAATCAGTAACTACTACAGAACAGGTAAAACACAAGACTTCAGTAAAAGTCAAATAAAACACCTGGAAAACATCTGGAACGACACAATAGTACCTGCATTTAATGGTGATTGGAGTAGTATAAACCCTAAATTATTCGAAAATGGCTTTGACTACAAAACAAATACGCCTAATGATCCATTCAAGAGAATAAGATTTAGGAGATATTGATAAATAAAAATAGAAGCAGGCAACTATCATTTAAGTGGTCTCCAACAACAACTTTATGTAACAATTATATGTCTGCTTCTACTTAAGGCAACTCATTATGGCAAAAATAGATTACAATAAATTAAAACAACAACCGGTATATCAGTATAAAGACTATACTGAAGAAAACAAATATACCACAACGGATGTTGTATCATCATGGCAAAATACATTATGGCCCATATCTGGCAAATACAAAGGCACTAAAATGAAGGATTTACCACTACATTACTTAAAATGGGTAGGTATGAACTTTGAAACAAACAGTAAAGGCTTCAAGTTAGTTGTTCAAGAACTTGAGTGCCGTACAAACAGAACATAAGGTTAGCCACCGGATAAAATGGCTGAGGTCAAAGGCGATGTAAAAACCCGCACCTGAGAAACAGTAAGACGCCCTCCTTGGATAGTAGAAATCCAGCCTGAACTTTATAAATGGACGAGGGACTGAGAAACAAGCACAACAAATTGTTTCAAATACATTACTATAGACTTTATTCTGTTAGGTCGATATTGAGCACACTGGCATAAACAGAGAACATACAAGGTAACGAAGTTCTCAATGCATAACGCATACCGCTGAGCAGGTTGGAGATAGTAGCACGACCCATTGCCATAAGTGAAACACCTGCCCCGATCCCTGACTGTGATACTCACATCAAGAGGATGGAACCTTAAAATAGGTTCCGTCTGACCATAATATCTACATCAAGTCACTACTCCGTAGTAGAAGAAAAGTATCTTTCCGAAGTCCGTCAGGACAGAGGAATCGGTAAATGCGTAGCATTTGCCAGAACATAGTTAAATAAGTGTATGGAAGTAACATCAAAACAAAAAGATGTGTTATTAAACACTATGAGAACAGCAGATCATATGTGGATGTGGGTATATAATACCCTAAACAGTAAAAAAATCACTGTAAAACAATATAATTTATTAATCAAAATACATGATATGCACCCACAAGAGCAAATGGGATATGTTATACATGAAGATGTTTTATATCCAGTCCCCAGACGAGTAAAGAGATACCAGAAAACAGTTAATGGCTGGAAATTCACTAAGAGATACAGTGGCATAGTGAAATCACGCAGAAAGGATAAATAGATATACGCATACAGTAGCGACGATACTGAACATACAGGAGATGCAAATGTCAACTGAAGATAAAGCAACAGATCAGCCTAATACACCCTATAAAGTTAAAAACATAAAATATGGCGAAAAAATTGTGCGTGGCAGAGTTATAGGCAGAAATAAAACCGTTATACCAGAAGAACAAGTAATGGAGTTAGCAAAATTACATTGTACTAATCAGGAAATGGCAGACTTTTTTGAGGTTAAGTTGCAAACCTTTATGGACAATTTCCGTGATATTATCACAAAAGGCAGACTTCTCACGAAACAGCGATTGCGTAAAGCACAATTAGACTTGGCACTAAAAGGCGACAGAACAATGCTTATATGGCTGGGTCGTAATATTTTATCACAAAATGAACAAACGATAAATAATGATGAGGACAAAGTCCTCCCATGGTTAGAAGAATCTGGTACATCCTAAATATGCATAGCAATATGCTGTTCTAATGATAATAGTTGCCAAACGATATCAGATGATTCTATTTAGACAGGGCACCATTACCCCGGTGCCCAGTCACTTTCAGGGGTAAAGATATGCAGTTGACAGATATACAAAAGAATATATTATCAGACGATACCAGATTCGTCGTTTTAGTTGCAGGTCGTCGCTTCTCAAAAACATTTATAGCAATCAATTCACTAGCAAAACATGCCAGACATCCTGGTAAAAAGTGTATGTATGTTGCCCCCACATACAGAATGGCCAAGCAAATAGCCTGGGAAGACCTTAAATCAATGCTGAGAGAACGCAACTGGATAAAGAAAATAAATGAAAGTAATCTGGAAATAACACTGGTAAATGGCAGTCTTATTATGTTGCGTAGTGCTGACAACAAAGACAGCATAAGGGGTATAGGTCTAGACTATGTGGTAATAGATGAAGCCGCAGATATACCAGGACTACAGGAAACCTGGCAGGCAGTGATAAGACCTACACTATCAGACCGTGAAGGCGATGCTATGATTATAGGAACACCCAAGGGCAAAGGATTCCTGTTCGATCTGTTTAACACAGCAAAAACCAGTAAAGACTGGAAAAGTTATCAGTATACAACAGCTCAGGGAGGGCAAGTATCACAAGAAGAATTAGCACAGGCTAAATTAGATCTAGACGAAAGAACATACAAACAGGAATATGAAGCAGGTTGGGTAGAATTTGCAGGTAGTATATACTATTCTTTCGGCGATCACAACATAGTACAAAAAACAGTACCCACTACACAACATACACCCATACACATAGGTTGGGATTTCAATATCTCGCCACAATGTGTAGTGATAGCATATAAAAGCACTAGTGGCCTACATATATTTGATGAAATAGAGATATATGGCTCAGACACACAGGAAATGTGTAATGAAATAAGACAAAGATATCCAGATTGCAGATATATAGCATATCCTGATGCTTCAGGTGCCAGAAGGCAGACCAGTAGCGGAGGATTAAGTGATCACATTATAATACAGAATGCAGGATTTAAGTTGATAACTGGCAGTAAAAATCCACCAGTAAAAGATCGTATAGCCAGTGTAAATAGTGTACTAAAAGCAGATAATATTCGATTGACAATAGACCCTAAATGTAGTAAAATAATAAATGGTCTAAGAAAACATACATATAAAGAGGGTACTCGTCAGCCTGAGAAGGATGGAGCAACAGATTTCTCGCATTTCAACGATGCTCTGGGATATATGATATATGCTAACTACCCAGTTAGACCAGAATATAAACAAAGTTATAATAAAGTAACTAGAACACTATAGAGGAATATAAAATGGCAAATGTACACTATGTGATAAAAGTAATAGAACCAGAACAGGAATACTTAAAAACATTTATAGATCACAAATTAGATAATTGTAGACAACAGGCACAGGAATACTTGTGGAGTTGTCCAGAAGATACAAAATACATATATGTAGCAACCAGGATAAAGAATGACTAAAAAAGCAATATCACCACAAATCTATAAAGTGTGGGACAGACAAACAGCCAGTATGACACAATATACACCTAAAAAATTATACAAGATAGTAGTAGAATATCCTATGACAAACAGAACACTGGAATTTATAGGTATGGATAGAGGATCGTGTATAATGCAGGCAGAAGTACACAAAGAAATAGATGATATCATGATGATGGCATCAGAAGAAGAAATTACATTATATAACAAGGAGAAAATATGAAATTACCAGAATATATGAACAAAGAAAGCTCACATACAACACTAGGAGTAAACACAATGAGTCTAATAGGACTAAGTCTAATGTGGGGTCATATGTTAAATATGATATCACTATGGTTTCTACCGTTAACAATACTGACATTATTAGCAGGATTCGGTAACGAGATCCGTAAAAGAGATGCATAATGGACGAATTTACTAAAAAAAGTACAGAAAGATTCGATAAGAATATAGTAAAACAGGCAGAAAAGTTCATAGACAAATCGCCTGAACTAAAGAAGATCAGAAGTATAAAAGACGGTGAAAGTTATAGTGAGATCAATTCAGGTGTAAACGATCAACAATATAAAGATAACTATGATAAAATAAAGTGGACAAAGGATAAAAAGACTAAACCCAAGTTCCGTGTAAAAGTAAATGGGAAGTATATCGATGAAGAAGAGTAATTGGCACGGTGGTAAAGGCAGTACACCCAGAACTAACACACATAGTGACGAATATCAGGCAAATTGGGAGAAAATATTCGGAAAACCCAGACCTAATATAAACACCAGAGATACAGGAGTTAAAAATGGCAAAAATACAGAACAAAACAACAAAGACTCATAGATATGGAGACATACAACCAGGAAGCCATATGGGCTTCTTTAAGTGGGGAATAGCAGTATATGATGCACCTATAACATACAGTTATGGGTATATTGTAGCACCCAGTAAAGAATATATGGATCTAGCCGTGCTAAATCATATAGGTAAGTATGGACTTAGATCGGTAGAATCAATAACACAGGAAGAATATGAAAGCAATACACAAATATAAAGAAGCCTATTTAAGAGGTAATCCTGAAGCAAAGCGACGCATAGCACAAAGCCAGGGATATAGATTTACTATACATGATTGTGAAAAAATGATACAATTACTATATCGTGCAGGTATCACTATAGATGGATGGGAATATAGTGCATCAGATAAAGAACTAATAAAATTATAAAGTTGTAAGTCCTGTGTGCGTCTAAATAGGTATGCCATTACCTTGATTCCAGCACACAGGCAACCGATAAATAGTAATACATTATAAACACAGACGGCAACAAAGGAGTTGTGTCCGTTAACGCCGTCGGTAATAAAGATGGGTCTTTATAATAATGTGTTTCCTTAAAGCCGGATAAGTCAAGCGATCCGGCTTTTTCTTGAGTCAAAAAAATACCCACATAGTGCGGGTATTTTGTTTAACCGTTGTTTTACATCGGTGTAGCAAGTTAGGACAAGCAATTATAGTTATAACATGCTTTAATGATTTGTCAACAAAAGTGGCTAAAATGGCTCAAAAGGATAAATAGTAATACCATTACGGCAACCAGATATTGGAGATAACAATTGGCTATAAAAAATTACCACGAATTTATAACTAGCACACACCCATTATATGCAAAATATTATGAAGATTGGCAGTTAGCCGTTCGCAGTTATTATGGCGGACAAACATACAGAGACGGTAAGTACCTAAAAGCCTATGCTAGTGACTATAGTACTAGTGCTGAAACAATCAATACATATGACCTGGATGAGTATGACAATGTAGTAGGTGTAAGAAAAGTAAAAGCCTATGAAGCAAATAGTCCTCAAGATGCTAATAGTGGTGTGGATTTAAGCAATTATTATCAAGAAAAAGTAGCAAATGTTCCTGTGTTTCCATATACCAGACTGTATATATCAGAATACAATGCTATGTTATTCAGAGTGCCTCCACAGCGAACACTACCAGATACACCAGAAGTAAATGCATTCTTAAACAATGCTGATGGTGATCAGAATTCGCTAAACGAATTTATGAGCCAGGTAGATACATTTACAAGTGCAATGGGAGTTGTATGGGTAAGTTGTATCAAGCCCACAGACAGCCCATATCCTAAATGGAGAATGCACAAGCCTACAGATGTAACTAACTGGAGTTACAGATACACTACAAGCGGAGATCTAGTACTAGACCGGATCGTAATACGCATCGCAACAGACGAAAACGCAGAAATATTTCAAGTAATATCAGACGAACATATAGACACCATATTTGTCGCAATAGACCCTGACGAAGATATAATGGTACCAGAAGGTGCTGAGTATATTGAAGGAGACGACGATTATGATGGATATCACAGAATACGCCAGCCTAATGAACTAGGTACGGCATCAATCGTAAGACCCGTATATCAAAGTACGCCTATTAAAAATGGCATAGGCCATACGCCGATATTTGATATTGCATCTATACAGAAAAGCGTTTACAGTCTAGCAGGAGAACAATATAGTGCCGTGTCATATGGCCTTCACCCTGTCAATATCTGTGACGAGGAAACATTCAATAGAAATGGTTCCAGTGTAGGTGCCGAGCCAGGATCACTAATAATAGTGGGAAATAGTCTCGACGGGCAACCTAACTACACATACGAATTTACATCACCAGATTTAAGCAGTCTATCAGAAATAAGAACTATAATGGATCAGCAGATAGACAAAATGAACCAGGTAGCAATGATCCGTAGTGAAGATCTAATAAAAGCCAGCCGTTCAGGTGCACAAATAGAGCAATATGACAGCAAATTAGAAGCATTTATACGCAAAAAAGCAACCAGTATGGAAAATGCAGAATATAACTTATGGAATATATGGTTTGCCTGGATGGGACAAACAATGCCAGAAGACTTTAGCATAAGTTATAACAGATTATACAATCAGAAAGGATTGGAAAACGAAATTAAAGAAATGAACACACTAATAGATGCCTATACCAGGTATTCAGAAGTGTTTAACGATGAAACAGAATTTACAGCAATGCAGTACAGCACAGTAGCAGAAGCAGAAGCAGAAGCAAACAGACTGGGCGGTACAGGCACACATAGTCATGAACAAGAGGATGGCACAATAATTTATATGCCATTCACTACTCATGAAGAATATGAGCTAAGATTAGAAATGAGTACAGGTCAAGATATGACAGAAGCACCTGCATTCAAACAAAAATTAAAAGAGAAATTACAGTATAGGTTAAATCAATTGATTGATTCAACTTATACGAATAATAGCCTGTAAAAAGGCAAGGTAGGGAGTAACATAACCCTAGAAGATATACGATTACTTCTACGATAAAAGGAGAAAAGATGGAAGCATCAAATGACACGGCAGTTCAACCCGAAACACAAGTTGATCCGGTGACAGATACCGCAACCCCTGTAAGTGCAGAGCAATCAGTACCTACTGAGACTAAATCTGAGAAGACAACACCCAGTGTTGAGATTAGAGATGGAAAGACTTATGTCAATGGCATAAGACAATACAGCAGAGATGATGTAAACAAGATATCCGCTAATGCTAAACACGAAGTCGAAAGGAATATCCTAAACGACTTAAATGTTGATAGTATAGATCAAGTGAAAACAGTTGTATCTACACTTCAAGAGGTAAATCCTCAGGAAGGAGAAGGACTAAATGTAGAATCATTGCGTGATGCAGTGAAGAAGCGTGAAGCCACAGTAGAAGAACTAAAATCACAAGTAAACAGTCTAAAGACTGATCTTATGCTAAAAGACCATATGGGAGAACTACAAAATGCTATGCCGACAAATTGGACACCAGAGCAGAAAAAAAGTGTTGTAACACTTATGAAAGCAGAAGGTATGTTAGCAGTAGAAGGTGACACATTTGCAATCAGGAACGGAAACGACTTCCTGACAACAGATGGAGAAACACCAGACTATGCTAAAGCAGTCGAAATTGTGGGCAAAGAAAAGTTAGGTCTTGCATTTGGTAAAAAAGGTGTTGATTTACAGTACGGTGAAACCAGCATGACGGATACAGGCTCAGGCCCTAAACCGTTAAATGTTGATAAAGTAAACACCGATGCTGATTACAGATCGGCGTATATAAGATTACGCCAGTATCAGCCTAATTTGGCCAAGTCTAAAATAACCGATGCAATGGTTAAAAAGGAAATGAACAAATAAGGCAGGAAATAGCAGGATTAAAATAATTTAATCTATAAAATAACATTAGTTGATTTATCAACTATAACAGGAGAAATAAAATGGCCTATTCAACAGGTTCAGATACTATTGCTCAAATGTTAGCGGATATTGTCCAAGATCTAGTACCTTACACACTTGACAAAACGCTTCTAACTAACCAAGCAATCGTATCAAGACAAATAAATGTAGAAGGACAGGGCGGATCACAAATTCGTATACCTGTTGCTACTATACCTACAGACGCGGCAGATGTGGCTGAAGGTGGTTCAATCATCGCGGCGGCTAATAGTAATTTAACACCTATCGCGGCTAACATTGTATTCCAGAAAAGAGGCGTCGGTTCAGATGTCACTCAGGAAAGTGTGGAAGACGGTTTGTATGATCAAATTGTCGGTAGTACACTAGACAGATTATCCGGAACATTAGCAACAGCATCAGATATTGCTGGTTTTGTTAAAATGAAAGCAGATTTCACTAACAATGATGGTGTAACAGGTGCTAACGCAGACTTCAAACAATCCTTCGTATTCAGCCCAAGTGGCGTAGCGATGGGACAAGCAAGAAGTCCAAGTGTTAATCACTGGTTCAACCCTAACAAAGATGTTCATGAGTTCAGAGCAACAGTCAGAAATGGTTTTGCTACATTAGGAACACCAGCAAACGATGTCGGTAGAACTATTAAATCTAGAAAATTAGGTGGAACACAAGCGGCAGCAAATGTCGAGGCTTTAGCAACTTCGGTCGCTAACCTCAGAGAAGACTCTGCTTTAGTCGGATTAGATGGCAATTATGTTGCTGTAATCGACAGCGGGTACGAGCTCGACCTAAACAAGCAACTGTCACAAGCAGGATCAACTACAATTGGTGCTTTGAGTGATGTTGGTAATAATGCTTTGAGAAACGCGATCTTCAGTATTTTGGCTGGATGTACGCTATATCGTAGCAATCTACTACCATTTGCAGACTAATTGAGGAGTAAATTGATATGGCATTTCTAACAAATCTAACAGGTAATGTGGTTTCATTCGCCGAATTTACAGATGTGGTCCAGAAAGATCAGCGTATCTTTGAAAGTAATAATCTTAAGATACCTGCAGAGTCAGGCTTTGCAAGTACAGAAGATTATATAGAAGATATGTTGCAAAAGAGCACAAATAGGATTCTGTTAAAAATGAAGACATCAGCATGGTGGAGTACATATAACAATTATACAGGTAACACATTCGAATTTAATAACTTGCCTAATGTAAATCCAGATCGTATAGATCCGGGTAATGCATTAGGCAGGCGACAACAATTCACAGATATGTGTGTGTACTATTGTTTCAAGGAATACATTATGCCGTTGTATGCCGAATTCGGTAACGACGAGTCACCAGAATTAGCAAAAATAACATACTATGACGCAAAGTTCAATGATATCTTTCAGGAACTATTGAGCGTAGCAGATTGGTATGATGCTGATGGAGATGGCACCGTTGAAACCGATGAAAAGCTCACAACATTTGCTAGAACAAGGCGTTCGAGATCAAAGAATACTATTGTGGTGGTTAGATAATGAGTATAAGATCAGATTTAATAACTCAGATCACAACTAACTTATCTGGACATAGCAATACTATTTCAATAAGTCAGGAGTTACCATTCAATTCGGGTGGTACTCCTTTATATGAAAAAAATCCGAATGTCTTGTATGTAGATGAGCAACAAATAGCAGTAGAACAACTGTACAGAACCCTGGATCAGGGCAATGTAAATACAACTACTACTACTGTAAATGCTTATCTGAGTACAGATGCTAAAAATCAATTTGCAGATATAAACACCGTTGTTTCTAATCTTCTAATCGCCAGGAATGCAATTACAAATGTTGCTGAAAGCACTAGTGATTATGAGACTGAGATAGAAGATGACAAAATAACTTATACTTTTGAGTATAATTTTACAACCATTTAATAGGAGAATATTATGGGAGTTATAAATGTAACAAGCGGTTCACAAGCAATCCTCACATTAGGTAACACCGAGGCGTTAAGTCTGCCAGGTGCTACAAATGGAATGGTTATTCCACTATTACAAGATGTAACCGTTAACGCTAGTCCAGGTACAGTCAGGTATTCAACACTTGACTCAACAAGTTCTAGTGCGTTCACAACAGTAAACGAGAACGAAATTACATGTAATATGCTGATAGACGAAGAAACATTCTTCGGCCTAGCGGCAGCCGGTGGTAATAACTTAACAGCAGATTCAGGTCTATTTGATACTAGTAAGAATAAAATTGAGACTTTCTTCACAGTAGCATTTGAAGGCGCTGATGGTGGCGATTACTACATTAAAGGTAAAGGATTTATAGGCGGAATTGCCGCAAGTGCATCGATTGATGCCGCGGTCTGGATTTCACCTTTAACCGTTACTGTAAATGGAGAGCTAAGTAAAGCAACCGTTTAGTAATAAACAATGGACACCCTCAGCAATGGGGGTGTTTCTTTAGGAGTGAACATGAAAATAGCAAAAATACACAGATATTTTGATGCAGACGGAAATTATCATGGGCCAGCAGATTATAAATTCAAGATTAATGGCGAACAGCATGATGTATATGAGTATGCAAAAGAACATGGTATTGAGTTACCAGGCAAAAAATCTAAAAAAGCGATAAATACAGATATAGAGAAAAAACATGAAGATATGGAACAATCACTCGATTCAGGAGATACTGAAGTCGATGGAGATGGAGATAGCAAAAGCACAAAATGAAGTAAAATGTGCTAGAGCAGATGTTGATAAAGCATCAAACAGATTAGCATTCGTAAGTAGTGCTATCCACAATTTGAAAGATCGTTTACAAGACGATATAGAATTATAGATATACAGGAGAAAGATATGGATTTAACAGAATTAGCAACAAAGCCGAAATTAGTCAAGATCAGCATTGACAAACCCGAAATAGTAGAGAAATACGGTGATACACTGGAATTTTATGTGTATGACAGACAACCTCTGGATGTATTTGCAAAATTAGGTACTACAACTACTGAAAATGCTATGCAATTTACAGAAATGCTATCAGATATGATTTTGGATGAAGATGGTAATAAAGTAATGGCAGAAGGTAAGGTTTTACCTATAGATATAGTCACAGAAGCAGTTACCCTAATAGGTAATATGCTGGGAAAGTAACAAACCACAGAGTAGACGAAAATTCTTCTGAAACACAATGGTTATTACTACTAGATGCTATGTCACAAAGGTATGGTGTTATACCCTCAGCCTTGCTTAGACACGCTGACTCTTTAGATTATATGGTGTTTGATGTAGCATGTACATATACACAATATAAACAAAGTCAAGCACAAGGAAAAGTACCTCAAGAAATGTATAATCAAGAGGATCTAAAACAGGCATTTGATAAAGGAAAAAGTAAATGGCAAGACTAGTAGTAAATAAAAGAGAAGTAATGGATATGTTTGCTAAATTGTCTGTTATGCCAGAAGAAGTCATGAGCGATGCAGGTAAGTATTTCAAACAAATAACACCCAGGAACAAAGGATATGCTCAAGACAATACTAAAACAAAAAAAGAAACAATAACAGCAGGCTATCCATACGCAGGTAGGTTAGATGATGGATGGAGTAAAAAAGCACCTAAAGGTATGTCAGAACCCACAATGAAGGAACTAGACAAGCTCGTAGGGGACTTTGTTAAAAAGGTAACATAATGGCTAAAAATATAGAAGTAACACTAACCCTGGACACAAAAGGGTATAATAAAAAATTAGCAAGAGCCAAGCAACAGACAGCAGGTTTTGGCGGTGCCGCAAAAATAACACAAGGTAGTGTTATAGGATTAGCGGCAAGATTTGCACCGTTAGCCGCGGCAGTAGTAGGAGTAGGAGCGGCATTTAAGGGTGTCAATAGTGCTATGAGTACAGCACAAGGCTTTCAGGATGTACAAGTAACTCTTACAAACCTTATAGGTAGTGCTGAAGGTGGTGCCGCGGCACTGGAAATGATTCGAGATGTTGCTAAAGATTTACCTATAGAATTTGAAGCCTTAGCAAAATCGGCTCCTGCCTTAACAACAGTATCAGGCACAATAGGAGAACTAGAAGAAAACATGATGTTAGCGGCCGATTTAGCGGCTAACTTTGGTATACCTTTTGAAGTAGCGGCAGGACAGTTACAGAGATCATTCAGTGCAGGTGCTGGAGCGGCAGATGTATTTAGAGAAAAAGGTGTATTAGCGGCGGCAGGATTCCAAGCAGGTGTAAGTTACAGTATAGATGAAACACAAAAGAAATTAGCAGAATTTGGTAAAACCATAGAAGGGTCTGCACAATTGTTAAATCAAACATTAACAGGTGCCCTAAGTCAAACATCAGATAGATTTACAACATTTAAGAACGCAATTGGACAAGCAATGATATTTGAGTTCCAGGTATTTCTGCAGGAATTAGTAAGTATATTTGATAATAGCGGTGACGCTATAGAACAATTTGGCACTAGTATAGGTTCAGGTGTAGTAAATGCATTCAAATTATTACTAACATCAGGCGCAGTTGTAGTAGACTTTCTTACCATGGTGCTTAATACATTTAGATCATTAACACAATTTATACAAGATAAATTCGGTGGAGTTATAGGTACTGTAATGGATTTTGCCGTTAGAGCTATAGGAGGTGTTGTAGAAGCAATAGCATTCCTGGGTAGTGGTATAGGTAAATTAGTAGCCTTTACTACTGGTAATGATGATATGTTAGTATTCTTTGAGAATATACAGGATGCCGCAAATAAAGCCAGAACAGGCGGTATTGAAATGCTTAAAGAAAGCCTAGATGATATGGGCAATGCAATGCCTGTTACAACAGCACAAGATTTTGTCTCCGGTTTTATAGCAAATATAGAAGAAGGTGCTGAAAAATTAAGAGAAAAGCAGGAAAGATTAGCCGCGGCTGGTAAAGATACTATTGTTAAAGTTGCACAAAGCACATTATTATCTGTGGAAGATTTTGCGGCATCTTTTGGTGCACTAAGTGATGGTGTGTTAAACACAATAAAAACATTTGAGAGTGCTACAACTAAGTTATCAGATGACCTAGCAACAGCATTAACTGAAGGACAAGGCGCCGGAGATGCATTTAAGAACTACTTCAAAACGTTAGTAAAAGA
>Ga0181410_1000797_pt1 | contig 13613 bp, 10 predicted proteins | sample 33SPOviralmetaG_FD_130112 | JGI IMG/M metagenome (GOLD analysis project Ga0181410, IMG submission 130112) | Marine viral communities from the oligotrophic San Pedro Time Series (SPOT) site, San Pedro Channel, CA, USA - 33 SPOT_SRF_2012-06-20 | ecosystem: Environmental > Aquatic > Marine > Strait...
AGTGGGATATGACAAGAGAGGCAAGTGGCGATTCACAGGGGCAATGCGGGTCGTGTGAGCACGGGCGAGTCGGGTCGTGACGCACCTCGCATGTCCGTCTGGTTGCGGATTGAGGCGGCTTGCTCCTTGAAGTTTTCCAACTTGTTGGCTTTCAACTCGCCCTCAAATGATATGAGGTCGCTCTCAGTGATGTTGCGACTCGCAGTGAAGTGCTTGTCGCCAAGCGCCACATTGAACTCCACCACACCAGTGAGTTTGCCGCGGTCAAGCAGCACCTTGGTGTTTTCTCTGTGCTTGTTCATGGCTTGCTGTCTGTCTTGATGGATTGGGCAGTTGTGAACAGCGTGACGACCACCACAGCAAGCGCAAGTGTAAGACCGGCCTCTTGCGTTCATCTCTTGCAATTTCACCTTTTTTTTCACTTTAATTTCCAATTTTTGGCCTTTAATTACCAATTTTTGGCCTTTAATTTCCAATTTTTGGCCTTTAATTACCAATTAGGTGCGTCGGGCAAGAGCGAACGCAAGAGAGCAAGAGCAAGCGATGGGACCTAAGAAGCAGAAGAAGCAAGAGAAGAAGGCAGGTAGGTGCCTTCTCTTCTTGTCCCTTCTGCTTATCTGAGGCGACTCGCAGGTGGCTTGGAGGAGGGAGGCGGCTCGCCTCAGGAAGCAAAGGACAGCAGCAGCCAAGCAGAAGAAGAGAGCAGCGAACAAGAACAAGAAAGCAGCGAACAAGAAGAAGAAGAAGAGGGAGGTGTGGTGCCTATTCCACCCGCCTACAGCCCGCCTGTCTTGACGTGCGTGTGCCGTGGTAGGTGACGACGAAGATACCTGCGCATTCTGCGGCACGACATATCGCTATCTCGGCGAAGAAATTTGGGTTGTTCAGTGTGAAGGCTGTGAAGAATTACTGTGCGACAATTGCCGTGCCGAGACTGAAGACGGCGAGCCTCTGTGCAATGCTTGCTTCGCAGCACAGATGATAGCAAAGGAGGAGGAGGACAGCGAAGGAGGAGTGGACACCTGCGATTGGTGTGGTGTGGATGTTGTTGTCAAATATGAAGATGAGGGCGGCTATACCATTGCAGATTGCGATGCTTGTGACGCCAGATGCTGCCGCGCCTGTCTACTCCGATACAGCACGCCGGACCGACCTGCATGTCCGGTCTGTGTTGACTTCGAATCGCTTCTTCCGCCTCATGGCGGAAGGGCGATTGAACTGTGCCGCATTGAGAGGGCGGCGCATATGGCGGCTGACGCAAGGGCACGTGCCGCTGAGGCGCAGTTGGCGGCGCATATGGCGCAGATGCAACTCGCCGCTCCTGCTACTCCACCCGCCGTCGCTCCACAGCCCGCTGTCGCTCCCGCTACTCCACAGCGCAATCCCCGTCTACCCAACGGCGAACCACCACAACCTGGGACTCCAAGCAAAGGAGGCTGGTGCGGGTTCAAAGTCGGTGACCTCACTCACTGCCGGCTAAAGCGAAGGGCATCCAAAGATTGCTTGAGAGGGCAAAGGGTTGCCGTTGAGAGAGATTTCATTCACTACCGCAGCAGCGATACGACTGAGACCATAACTGGTCCGATTTTCATGTCGTGTGTCCCGTGCCGAGACAAAAATGCGAAGAAAAACAAAGCCCAGCAGTGAACAATTGTCTGATTATTATTGTTCTCTCCCCATAATACAAAATATGCCTGCAGTTGAGAGCACAGCAGATATAGTAGCAATAGTAGGGGCGGCCACTACCTTCCTAGTTACTTGCTTTGGGGTTATGCGCCTTAGCCGCTGCACAGAGATAACTGTGTGCGGTATGCGTATAGTCCGCTCAGTCGTAGAGCCTAAGCCCCCGCCCCCGGAGAGGGATTCACCCTCCTCCCCACAATCGCCGCGGGGGATGGTCCAAGTATAGCGTATGCGTTTTTTTATAGATATATTTTCTTAAATATATATATATAAAATTGATATAAAGGAATATCAATATATAATCTGTAGTGTATTCAAAGATGCCCCCGAAGAAGAGCGATAGTGAGACTGAGAGATTCCGTGCTTGGTATGAGAATCCCGATAACAAAGAGGCCTACCTAAAACATCAGATTTTGCGCCGTATACGTAGCGGCTCTATGCCTCGGAACGATACGATGAGTAGGTTCAACATATCAATAGCCGACATAAACTGCATCCGCGATGAGGCTGGGTTGCCCCAAATCCACACAAAAGACCATATCAGCATGGAGCGTGGGAAAATCCGCAAGGGGGAGAAGGGTAAGACTACATATATCCGATGCCAGCCCGTAGGAGAAGTAATTATGCCTCCTCCCACACCTCTCGTGTATGCTCCGCACCCTTCAAAGGGGATAATCGGTGGGGGAGCAAGCACCTCCAAGCCCACCGATAGTAAGAAGAAGTGGAATGTCAAGGCAATTGAAGAATGCGTGCGGGAGACGATGCCTACTCAAATACAATCGAAAGGGCCCGGCAAAGGGCAGGCCTACGCGGAGGCTACCATCAAAGCAGCCATTCAAGCCCCTAAGAGTTTTTATAATCACTTTAAAATTGGCTTTGATGTAGATATAATAGACCATTTGAAGACAAATTGGCCCAAGTATGATAAGGAAATTACCGATGCTGTCAAGAACAAGGACCGGGATTACTTCCGCACGCCCGGGAGCGTGCTCGAAGAGATTGACCTCGTTCAGAAGGCCAAGAAACTTTTGCTAAGCATCACAGCCGTGGCCACTCACTGCCCACCCTTTCTAAATGACTTTGTGTCTCGTGCCGAGGATACCTTAGAGGATATGCGAGGCGCCGTCGTTCGATACATGAAAGTGCAAGACAAAGCGGCCGAAGACATTTCCGATAAAACAATCGCTCCGCCTTGGAAACCGGTGTTAGACAAGGTGTCCAAAGCCAAGAAGCCGAGCAAATATGATTCATGGAGCACGTGGCAAGACTATCTACTGCTTATGCTACTTGCCGGCGGAGGCCTTGAAATGCCTCCCGTCCGAGATAACTATGGTCGCATGAAAATTGTAGACAAACTTAGTGATGTGCCGGAGAAGGAGCACGCAAATGACATTGATGATTACTATGCCACGAAGGATAAACAGATTGTATTCCGAAGTATGAAAACTCGCAGCGATTTTGAAAATCAGCAAACCATACAACAGGTGCCTCCGAAAGTTCACAATGCAGTAATGGCTAGCCTTGATGCTCACCCACGTAAGTGGCTCATCACAAATGCTGCCTTGAAAAATCCAGTGGGGAAGGTCGGGGCTGCCAAACTGAGAAAAGCCATCGGAATGACTTTCAACGATGCTCGGCACTCATTCCTCACTTGGTGGAGCGAATTGAGAAAAAGAAATAACAACGAGAAGCGAGAAATGGCTCGGATGATGCATACATCAAAGGTTTTGCTTGAACAGTATATTAGATATGGTGTGCTGATTGAGGACCACGATGAGGCTCCGGTGAAGAAGCCTATGACTCGGGCTCAAATTGCTAAACTGAAGGCCGAAAAGGGTATTGAGGATAAAGAGGGTGAAGATGATGAAGAGGAGGAGGAGGAGGAGCCTCCAACTCCTCCCCCGGCGAAAAAGAAAGGTAAAAAGCCTCCTCCCCCGGCGAAAAAGAAAGGTAAAAAGAAAAAAAAATCGTGAAATAAATTGATTTAAAGAAATATAATATAAAGATATGTCTATATATATATGGGTATAGACATGCACATCAACGAAATCAAGGAGGAAGTTTCTCGTGCAATCAACGGGGAGATTATGACTGATACTAGGACACGTGAGGAATTGCTTGCACGCATCTCCGAGTTGGAGGCTCAGTTAGCCGATAGTAAAAAGAAGGAATCATTCTACTATCGCCACCGTGATGCCGTTAACAAATACAATGCCGACCGCCGATGGTATTGCGCTGACTGCAACCAAGAGTATAGCCTCGCGAATAAAGGCCCTCACATGAAGAGCGCTAAGCATTTAGCAAAAGTTGCGGAAAAGAAAGAGGAGGGGAAGCCGAAGGTGCTCGGTAAAAGAACATTGTGCGAGCATTGTGATATATACGTGTTCACCCGGTGCATGGAGCAGCACCTCCTTACCCCGCATCACAAGGAGATGGTCGGCAAGTGCTCCGACTTAGACTGAAATTTGCATACATATGCACACAAATAAAAACACCATAAAAGACACAAAAAGATACATTTCTTTTTGTGTTTTTAATTTTTTATTTTTTTTGCGTTTTAAATTGATTGAAATAAAATATATAATATATATATAAAAGAACTTAAAGACATGGCGAGTATAATGAGTATAGACAAGGCCGGCAAGCAAAAGTCTACCCAAATATACAAGATGCAGCAGAAGTTCGTTGAGCGTATTGATGTCCGTGCAGCCCAGTATGCCTACTCTCTCAGTGACGATGAGTTCCTACTTCAGTTTTGGTCTAAGGACGAGATAGACCAAGATACTAACAAGTGGGATGAGAAGGCATATGTCCGAGAGGTGAAGGCCTGGCTTTCTACCATTGTGTATGGCGACGGCACATACCCTATATCATACAAGTTCGCTTTAAGCCAATTTTCCGGCAGACAATATTGCTCAACCTTCGGGGTCCAACGCCTCCAGCACCGCCTCCGAAGTTTCCTTGTCCGACCCTTTGTCCTTGATGTTGATATGAAAAATGCTCACCCGACACTTCTGCTATACTTATGCGAGAAAAAATATGACCTTCCTTGCACCTATTTACGCGAGTATGTCACTAGCCGTGAGAAAGTGCTCGCTAAGCACGGCCTCCAAAAGTTGGACATACTCATTGCCCTCTATCTCGACAAGGTTGTGAGTGGAAAGGGTCAATGGCTGAAGATGCTCTCACAGGAGTTGGTTGGCATTCGTGAATGGCTTCATGCAAACAAGAATCATCCCGACTTCGAGGGCATCAACTTTACCGGTGGAAGCAAGAGCAACCCGAAAGCAAGTATTCTCAACCGTGTGCTATGCAAGATGGAGAATGAGGTGCTTATGGCTGCGGTCGGTAATGTCGGCCGAGTTGATACTCTTATGTTTGATGGCTTCCATTTGGATAAGGGTGCATACACTGAGGACACCATCAGCACACTGAATGAGGCCACGGCTGAGTTCGGTATCACGTGGGCTGTCAAGCCGTTTGATGATGCAATCAAAGTGCCGGCTGAGTTTGACTTTGATGAGTGGGCTAATGATGCTACCGATTACCAATCGGTGAAGAGGAAACTTGAGAAGGATAATGCTCGTATTCTTGAGCCTCCAATGTTCATCAGCCGACCTAATGATAAGAGCCCGTATTACCCTTGCAATGAGAAGGGCTTCAAGCACAAGACAAGCACCTATGTGTATGAAAGTAAGAAGGGACTTGCTCCCATCTACAATCAGTGGATGAAAGACCCTCACTGCCGAACATATAACGGGATTGACTTCATCCCTGATGAGAGGAAGTGCCCGAGTGATGTGTTCAATCTGTTCACCGGCTTCCCACGAAGCCTCACCGATGAGGTTGCTGATACAAGTATCATACACGAGCATTTGAGAGAGGTGGTGGCTGCCGGCGATGATGCGGTGTATCAGTATATGCTCAACTATGAGGCACATATGGTGCAAAAGCCAGCCGAATTGCCTTTGGTTGCCATTGTCATGAAGGGCGAGCAAGGAGGTGGCAAAGATAGTGAGATTGACAAGTTGGAGAGGCTCATTGGTGAGGAGCACTGTCATCGCACATCTAACATCAGTGATATGGTCGGAAACTTCAACCCCTCAATGTTCAAGAAGATGCTTTACCAACTCAATGAATTGGGGGGCAAAGATGGCTTCTCCTCAAAAGAGAGCATCAAGCATTTCATCACTGCAAATAGATATGACATCAACTCAAAGCATAAGGATGTGATTAGCCACGGCAACTACCTTCGGCTCTTCATCCTGAGCAACAACCACACACCGGTTGAGATTCCATATGATGACCGCCGTTTTGTTGTGCTCAAGGTAAGCAGTGCTTGGAAGGGCAATGCCGACAAGTTCGATGAGTTCCACACGGCTATTCGTGACCCGAAGGTGATGGATGCATACTACACTGAACTTATGCAGCGAGACATCTCGGCTTTCGTCCCAAAGATTGACCGGCCGCTAACCTCAGCATACAAGTCCATGAAGCAGAACTGCATCTCGGATGTGTATAAGATGCTCCGTGACAATTTTGAGGGCGATACATACAAGAACTACGGGGAGGTGGCCGGTGATGAGTTTTACATTCGGCCGGTCGAATTCAAACAGATGTATCAATTCTGGATGATTAATGAGGGCTTCCCGAGCCCCGAGTATCCTCGGCAGTTGGTGCTCACCAAGATAAATGACATTGATGGCGTGAGGCTTGATGCTAAGCATCGTTTCGGTGGTGGTGAGTCAACACGGTGCTACAAGTTCAACCTCGCCTACCTCAAATTATTCATTGAGGGGGTGTTCGGCAAAGAGGAGGATTAGGGGCTTGTGGCCGTTTGTGGCCGTTTCTGTGGCCGTTTCTGTGGCCGTTTTAATTATGGTGTAAAAGAAATGGCCACATCCTGCCCAACCTTACCATATATGCTCTCATCTCTTGTGGCCGTTTCTGTGGCCGTTTCTCTATATTTATAAAGTTTTGAAAATCAAAGCAAGATTTCCGAAGGAGGGCAACAACCTCCGTAAATATTATAAAGTTTTTGGGGTCAATAAAACGGCCACACGGCCACAAACGGCCACAAGCAAAAAACCTTACTGATATGCTCTCATCATGAGAACATATCAGCAACATAACCCTTACCATAAAAATTTGTGGCCATTTCAAAACGGCCACAAGCAACAAAAAAACTAACAACCATTATTCTTTTTTTCCTTTTGTTTTAAATACCTCTCCCTCCACTTTGCCCTCATCTGCTCTGCTTTCACAGGGTCGGCCATCTGCCTCCGATAATGCTCCCTCGCACACTTTAGTATCCTCTCGTAATGACGACGATTCGGGCATTCCTTGTACCACCGGTACCACTTCTTCACTGGCATCAACAATAACCCAATCCTTCTCTTGTTTCTCTTTAGATTTCTTTTTCCTCGTCATATACACTTACATACCTTATTTGCCCATCGTAAAATCCAGTCATCGCTCGAGGGTCACCCTTGACCTTACTGTATTTGTTCTTATACGGAGCCTCCCATGAGCGATGACCCACACGGCCACTCGGTGTGTCGGCATTAAACCACCTCTTAAATTCGTGCTTCATCTCAGGCACACCAACAGGGTCTAAGAGCATATCGAACTTGCTATCGGTATTAATATTGCGGCTTCTCGTCCCCTCATTTGTATTCAGCACTCTCGCAGCATCTAAGCCCACCGTTTTAACATTAGGATTGTCCTTAGTTGCCTCTTGTGCGACAGCCCCACCCAAACTGTGACCTATCACGTGCTGCACCTCAGGATGCTCAGCCAGGAATGCTTTCACCTCAGCAACTTGCCTCTTAAAGTTTGCATCTTGGATGCCTGTGAGACCGGTGAATGCATCCGTTTTTAGGTCATCCAGGTTGTCGGTGCCTCGCACCACGGCCACATATGGAAAGCGATATGACTGCAAGACTACGGGGTTACCCGGTTCTTTAGCCTTTGCATAAGCCTCCTCCATATCCGTGCGAGCAATCTCAAAAATGATTTCATCCGGCAGGTCACTATCATTATTCAAATCCTGCCCCCTTGCTCTCATCTGCGACATAAAAGTCCGCCGGTCAACGGTGAGCCCTTTGAGCGCTTTGTAGCCTTTATAAGCCGAATACATCTCTATGTATATATAAATGGGATTAACACATAGACAGCAGTGGAATAAAAGACACGGCTTTGATAAGGACGAGAGCCATTCACTTGCAAAAATCGCACGAGTAAGCAAGCAACCGATATCAAGACTGCAAAAGGTATACGACAGAGGTGTCGGAGCACACAAAACCAACCCGGAGTCAGTCAGGGTAAAAGGCTCATTCAAAAAAGATGCATCAGCCCCCATCAGTGCGAAACTCAGCAAGGAGCAATGGGCGATGGCGAGAGTGTATGCATTTGTGAATAAAATAGAATCTAACCAAAAATTAAACCACGATACAGATTTAGTATAAATGGACGATTTCATACGTGACTTGATACAAGCCCTGAATGAGATAGTGAGAATCATAGATAACTTTTTTATGAGTATATGCAAATGTGGCCAACAAGAGCCTGGTGAAACATTTGAAATCATATACCCTGATACACCCAAACTATTGTATCATGTAGATGAGCATTACATCTAATAATCCCTCTTTAACTGCACCATAGATGCATTCGGAGTTTTCATAGTCTTGAATGCATCTTTGACAGCCTTCTTCATCTTGCTGCCTCCCGGCCCACAGCCACAGCCGCACCCCTTCTCTCTTTTCTCTCGCTTCTCTCGCTTCTCTCCTTTCTCTTTGCCGTGCATATATATCAATTCTACATTTTATATAGGCACCCTCTGTCTACGTCTCCCGAAATATGGCAACTCTGCTATGCTATCAATACCCTCATATAAAGCATTTAGTTCATTCTTAGGGGCAGGCGTTATATCCTCAATTTTATACTTACATGAATCGCCACTCATACCGGGCACAAATGCACCATTTACGTCGTTAAAACTCGGCATCTCTTTGTAAATGCTGACTACACTACGTGGCTCAATCGGCTCCGGGCCGGCCCTCGTGACCTTCGGCTTACTGATTCCTGCATTCATAGAGGGCTGAATCAGCCTCATAGGCTGCGGCTGCTCTGCCGTCTCAGCCTCAACCTCCGGTCCGTGTATATCCAAGTTCTCCACGCTATACATATCTCCACCGATGCCCTCAAACTCGAACTTATACAACTCAGTAATCATATAGTCCTGCACCAATTTGAGGAACTCCTCCTCGGTTAACTCCTCCTTGTTTTGCAGCGATTCACGCATTGCCTTGTTTAACTCCATAGCGGAGCGAGCCGCACCATAAGCCGGCACTGCGAATGCAGTAGCAGTATCCGTCATTTCCAAGTAGTTCATTTCTGACAACTTCTTACCGAGCAATTTTTCGCTAAGTGCATCCACACCAGGTATGGTCTTACCAATAAACTGATATGCTTTCAATTGTAACTCTCCATAGTCCCGAATTTGCTTTAACACAGGTATGTTATTCTTAGCAATCCATTTCTCAAATGCACCGAGCCCCATCTTCACGGTGTCAAATGCTGTTTCAAACGCGTCTAACTTTCCAGCCAAACCGGGGATATTATCACGAGCCCATCTGTATGTCTCCTGGAACGTTTTAAAAGCAAACTTAACGCCGTCTTTATATTGCGCTTGATGGACTATCCTCGCTTGCTCATCAGCCTCTCTTATAGCCTCCTTCATTTGCTTACTCGTTTCATACAAGAGCATATTCCGGTAATACTTCTTGATTTCATTAATTTCATTTAGGTGGGCTTGGAAGCCTTCCATAGCACGCTTTTGCAGCGAACTATTGCTGTGGTCGAGTGGAATTTTCCAGTTTGGATTTTTAGTTTCAAGTGTCTCATAAAGCGCACGGTATTCGGCTACGTCACCGGGGTTCATAGCCTTCGCTACTTCGTCCCCATATCGTCCTCCACGTGCAAGCAGGTATAAGAGGGCTGCTTGGTCATATGTGCTGTCCATATCGAGCAACCCCACCGTGCGGTTTATCCTCTCATAGGGTGGGTTCTTGAATTTTTCTGGAATGGGAATGCTCTCGTATGGGTCAATCACTTTACCTAGTTCTTCGGTGATGAAATCCGGCAGCGGCACCTTACCTTCAAGCATATTGTAGCCCATATTTCCGAGTGATTCAAGCACATTCTCCCCACTGGCAATCTTTCCACCTGCCTCAAGAAAATCACCGGCAGGACCGGGTATAGCAGTTGCTAATCCGCCAAACGATTTTCCAAGCGAGTCGCCGACATTCTCCCCTTGCAAAATATCACCAATGCCTTCTCCGAATTGCTCCACGCCTTTTACGACCTTCTTTCCGGTCGAAACAATGTGGCAAAACGGGTCATACCACGGACAGTCATCACCGTATCCCATCTTTATATCAACCTCATATTTTTACTCGGTATGTATTAAACTGACCTTTTGTCGCCTTCATGTCGTTTGCTTGTTTTAACCATTTTTTATTCGCCTGTTCGCTAGTCCTCACAATAGGAAGTTGGTAGACCTTCACCTTCTTTTCTATCTTCTTCACCCGCATCACGCTCTATGTAATTATACATTATTTTTTGCGGTGACCAGTAAGAGCGAACGAAGTCAATCACATCCTCAGGCTCGAACTTACGACATGAAAACACATCTAAAAAAATATTTGAACTCTCATCGGTGGTGTGCATCGTGATGCACGAGGTCTCAATGAGTTGCATCACCGACCAGCCCTTTGCTCCCTCTGTGCCGAAATGTTCAATCACGGGGTCGCCATATCGCTGCATTTTGATGTGCTCAACGAGAGTAATGATGAAATGCCTTAGCGTATTCCGAGCGGATTCGGTGAAGACAGCATACGGAAAAAAGACCTCAATGCGTTTGTCACAGCGAGATATATCCAGGTGACAGGAGTATCCCCACGGCATTATATTTTATCGGGAGATTTTTCAGCCCCACATAATTTCGTGGATTCCACCTATTCGCAACATATCGTGTGGGCTTGCACCGGACCAAGGTGCACCTGATTTTCGGGCTGTTCCGGTTGCATCTATGTTCTTTATCATCCAATATTGGTAATAGTTTGAATTGCTGAATGTGATTGTATTATTTTTTGCACTTGTGCTATACCCACCCGCCGAGAGACCATATGGGAATGACGTGCTTACAGTTTTGCTTATGCTTGATACACCATTGTATGACCAACCAGTGCTTCCTGATGACCCAAAACAAGCGAGAGTAACCCATACCTTTCCGTCCTCGGAAGCCATAATCGCCCATCGGCTTTCACTTGACGAAGTCCAATTTGTGTCACTCATATTATAAGAACCTCCTTGACCGCCCCAATCTATCCAATATAATTTCGTAAAATTATAAGCATACGATGGACGATACATGTAGATATGACCTCCCAGATGACAATTCTCTTCTGAAGTTTGACCTGAAGTATAACCATAGGCATTCCGGTCTGATGAATTATTTGTGCTTGCTCCAAGGTAACCGTTCATCCATAGTCTTGGTGATATGTTTCTACCTCCTGAACTGGCATTACCAGTTGCTATCCTTCCCGTGATATATGTCGGTGAATACAAAGTTTCCTCCAAAATCCAATGAAAGAAGCGCTCACCAAATAGATGAAATGCTCCGGTATAAGTAGTTGAACCATCGGCCGCTGTAATCTGATATGAGTTACCAGAGGTCGCAGTTGATACGTTCAGTTGTCTCGATGTCGGAATGCTACTCCCACCACCACCACTCGCAGCAGCCCAAGACCACGTGCCACCTGCACCAGCCGTGAGCACGTGACCAGCAGTCGTGGGTGCTTCTACGGGATATGCCTGACTGGTTCCTTTTACAGCCCCTGTGGCTGGATTCACAAATTTCAGTTCATGCGCTCCCATTGACCCATTAACATACACGTCATGTGGGTCAGACGCTCCTGTCTTACCAACACGCATTATATCAACCATAGACCCGCCTCTCGCTGCCTGTAGTAGGTTATACCCATACTGAGCGCCGGATGCCGTGTCGCCCACTCTCCCGCCAATTGTGGTATATTGATTTAACGTAGTATCACTAAAAACAATCGTCCCGAGTGTATCACCGTTGCTAGGTGAACCCTTCATGAAGTATTCCAAAAACGTGCCACTAACCCAAGTAGCAAACTTTTTCAGTGTGGATGTTCCAATATTCACGGTGTTTGCACTTGCTTGAAGGCTGCTCATCCACACCGGATTTGTGCCGTCATTTGACAGCACGTATTGGTTTACACCAGATGAGACGGCCGGAGTAAGTTCCGAACTGTTAGCCAGTTTTACCCAGTTGCCGTTATGTGCGAAATATACAGCACCCTCAGCGTGGACATGTGCGAGCATACCGTGGTTGCTGCTCGCCGCCGGCAGGTCACCTATCGCACTATAAAAATCCCACTTGAGTGTCTTGCTGTTTAGTTCAAAATCCACCACAGCACTACCTGTGGTCTTCAAAAAGCGGTCATTGGTGAAAGTGCTTGGTGTATCAGTGAGAGCGGTAAAAGTGGTCGCCCCTCCTGCTCCTCCGACAGCATTATCCACGTAGTTCTTGCTCACCAAAGATGTAGCGGTAAATGCACTGTTTGCAAGGTTAGTAGTCACGTTGCCTGTCAATGCTCCACCTGCGAGAGGCAATTTCGCAGCGATTGAATTCGTCACAGTAGTGCTAAAATTAGCATCATCGCCGAGTGCAGCCGCCAACTCATTGAGCGTATTAAGGGTTGCCGGTGCACTGTCCACGAGGTTCGCTACCTGTGTATCGACATACTGCTTACTTACAAGTTCATTGTTAGCCGTGAATGTCGTTTGACTGGTAGTTAGCACAGAGGCTACGTTTTGACTTGATGTGAGGGTTTTTGATACTAAAGAACCCACCCGTCCAATAATTTCATTACGAGTGTTGGACGACGACCATACCTTTGTTGTTGTGTGTTGTGTGTCATCAATAAGATTTGCAACTTGAGTATTCACGTAGGTCACATCGGCCTTATTTGTGTCTGCATTTCCCGTCACAGTAATAATCCCAGCACTCTCCGTCACTGAGGCCAGCCCAGCCCCTGCAAGCGTTTTCAGGCTCAAAGCCTGACCAGTCACAGAGTGCAACTGAATGCCGGAAGAACCCAAGTTGCTCACCGATGTAGCCAACTTGTTGCCTAGTTGAGTGTTAACATAGGGGGCATTATAGACTTCGTTACTGCCACTTCGTGTGCTTCCGTGCACATTGGTGTAAGGCACATAGTCATTTACAATTTTGTTCGAGGAGTAAGTAGTGCTTGCTCCAGTCACAGCATCATTCACCTCAGCAGTTGCTGCAATCGTGATGTCACCATTGCTTTCGCCTATGGTCACGTTGCTACCAGCATTTAGCCTCTTCAAGCCAAGTTGTGTCCCCGACACAATATGCAAACTCGTGCCTCCTGTGCCGAGAGTATTAACAGTAGTGCTCAGTTTTGCATCCAAACTGGTTTGCAAATTTGTGACATCAGAGATGACATGTGTATGGCTTGTGTTTGCCTTGCCTGCAAGTTGACTATCTACATGTCTCACATCATACACATCACCAGCGGTCGTGCTTGTGGAGTTCTTCACCTTGCTCTGCTGCAAATATGTGCTGTCAATTTTGCTGCTCGAGTAAACCGTGCTCGACGAAATGCTGCCATCGTTAATGCTCGCTCCACCAGTAGCAGTGCTGTTAATCTGAATGCAGTTGCTATCCTCAGGTGTAGTTAGAGTGACACCAGTTCCTGCTTTGAGTGTCTTAATAGTGTTTGACGTCGCACTATGCGAGGTGCCCTTGGGTGAGACCTGTGAGCCGACACTGGCTGCATCAATCAGTTGAGGATTAAAAAACTCCAGGC
>Ga0181410_1000800_pt1 | contig 13594 bp, 14 predicted proteins | sample 33SPOviralmetaG_FD_130112 | JGI IMG/M metagenome (GOLD analysis project Ga0181410, IMG submission 130112) | Marine viral communities from the oligotrophic San Pedro Time Series (SPOT) site, San Pedro Channel, CA, USA - 33 SPOT_SRF_2012-06-20 | ecosystem: Environmental > Aquatic > Marine > Strait...
ACCATACAGATAACCCTAGTGTAAATTTAACTTCATCTTATGGTGGAACTTCACTATTAGACCCTTCAATGAATCCTTTTGTACAACCAAGTAATGGAACAGGTACATTTACAGTTACAAGGGGATCTAATATGTTTTTAAATTCTGATTTAGCTAATAGATATATTTATGATTGTGGTATAACTGATTACCTTGCTCCAAATACAAGCTCAGCTAATATAGAAATTAGTATACAAGACCATGGAGCAACAAATCCAACTACTAATACTGCAGGTAATATAATTGAATCTGCGCAAGCAAATGACACCGTTGGAGGAGGTTTTGCAGTAACAAATGCTAATGGACATAGTTCACCTTATACTAGAATTCAAACTAGTGATGTTTCTCAAAACTGGGACATTTCAGTTAAAACCCCAGGTTCTTTACCTACAGATTTATTTGAAGCTTCTCCAAGTGCAACAGGAAATTACGTAAATTTTAAATTAAAATCAGATTTAAGTGGTTCAGGGGTAGTAGGAGGACAAAATATTGTATTAGCTATTACAGCTTCACAATCAGATTTTACTACTACTAAACAGCTTATTGAAAAAACCATTGCAGTTAAATCAATGGTAGCTCCAGCATTTCAATTCCAAAACCAATCATCTAATTTAAATACTAATGGTGCTAGGCCTGGAAATAATTTAGTAAAAATATTAATAACAGATCCTGGACAAAATTATCCTATAGACCATAGTACTTTTACTTTTAGTGGTACTAATTTAACAGCTACTAGAGATGGAGTTACAGATAATTATTGGGTACAATCTACAACAGATTTATCTAATACTTCATATACATTTAATGTAAGTGTAAAAAATGATAGAGGATTTGCTGTAGGAACAGATTCCCATACAATTACTATAGCTGATGCTAATAATGGTACTCTTAATGTTCCAACAGCTAATATAATAGAATCAGCAACAAATGGAGATGATGTTGTAACAGCAGCAGTTGGATTTGGTACCCCAGCTCAACAAACACAACTTGGTTTTTCATTTAGCCCTCCATACAATAGTCCATCAGTTGCTAGTATAACTAATACAACAGCAGGTTCACCTATTGATATTGTAGGTAGTGGAGCAGATATAGGAAAATTATCAGTTAATTCTAATTACAGTGGTTATGTAGGTGGAAATAATATTACAGTAGGCATTAGTTTTACAGATAATTATGGAAATGTAGGGACAGGTACTTTTAATGTTTCTGTAAGGGCAAATAATCCACCTACGGCTACCTTACAAGAACAAACATCTAATTTTAATACAAATAATGCAGTTGCAGCTGCAGATATGATTAATATATCTAGTATTACAGACCCACAAGATTCAAGTACATATACTTTAGCATTAAGTGGTAATGATGCTAGTAAATTTGTTTTATCAGCTGCTTCAGTAAGTAATAATGGTACTTCTAAAGTTCAAGTAGGATCAAATCCATTAGCAGCTGGAAGTTACAGTTTTACTGTAAGAATTACAAACCCATTTGGTAAATTTACGGATTTTGCAAAAACTATAACAATAGGACAATCTCCTAATTTTGGAAATGTTTATGTATATAGTAATGATATGCTATTTGGTGGTACTTACGATCAAGAAATGGGTATAGGTAGTGTAGGATCAGGTGATCCTTTACCAATAACTTCAATAAATGGTACAGGTAATGATACTCCTATATCAGCCCTTGATAATGGTAATATAGGAGCAGCATCAACTACTTTATCTTATGGTACTAATGGTTTAACTAGACTACTTACTTTCCAAGGATCAGCTTCAACACCAAGTCTTACAACATTATTCCAAAATAATGGAACTATTAACCATACTGGAGGTAGAGTAATGGTATTAATTCCTTATAATACAAGTATGACTGATGTTCCTATTAAAATGACCTCAGCTACAGGTAATAATGCTAATTTTGGAAATATGTATTTAGATTCTGGTGGTGGGTTTAGTTTAGTTACTGGAGTAACTTTAAATTTATTAACTGTAAGCCCAGCTCAACAAGGATATACTCAATGGTTAGTAATAGCAACAAACGGTAATATTGGAGCTACAAATAATTTAAAAGTAAGAATATACCCTGAAAACTTTAGCGGAACTATAACATAAAAATGATATTTATAATAAAAATAAAACAATATGGCATTTGATCCCGTACAAGAACCAACTTTAGGTATTGTAGGCCAAACAGGACTTTCTCCTGAGGCTATTGCTGAAGGTAACATTGCTTTTGCAGATGTAAGATTTATTAGAGGTGCTTTTAAAGTATATGCTTCACAATCCCTTATAGATGCTCAAGACCCTGCTCAATTTAATGATGGTCAAATTGTTTATGCTGAACATGAAAAAGCGTTGTTTAGAATGGATATTACTCCAGGATTTACAACCTTTAATCCTTTTACAGTTCACCCAGCAACTAAATCAAGTGCTTCATTCAATTGGCCTAATAGTATAATTTCAGCTTCTGTAGTAGGAAGTACAATGACCTTTACTAAAGGTGATAATTCAACTTTTGATGTTACTTTACCATCAGGAGGTTCAGGTTCAGCAGATACAGGATCTTTAATAGCCACAGCTTCGGTAGCAGGTAATACAATGACCTTTACTAAAGGTGATGGTGATACTTTTAGTGTTGCCTTACCTGGAGGAGATTCTTTTCCTTACACAGGATCAGCTCTTATAACAGGTTCATTAGGTGTAACAGGTTCTATAAGTACTACTGGAGATATTAGTTCAAGTGGAGCATTATTTATATCTGCTTCTGAAAGCAGTACTGTAGATAAAGTAGCTTTATATGATAACACTACAGGACAACTTTTTTACACAGCTTCAAGTGCTATTGGTGGAGGAGGAAGTGGATCATCTATAAATGCAACAGGTTCATTAGCAGATGCAAGTCCAGGGGGTGTAGTAAACACCATTACAATAACAGATTTTGATGCAGATGTTGTAGTTAGATATGATGCAGGTAATTTAAACTTTATATTTGGTATACCAACCCCTCCTACTCCATCAATGAATATATCAGGGTTTATTACTAACAAATTTAATTTAGAATTACAAACATATACGGTTACTGGTAATTTTGGTATAGGCCAATATTCACTTATTACAGGTTCATTACTTTCAGGTAGTGATGTTTTAGAATTAGCAACTGGTAGTGAAACATTTTTATCTAGGGATTTTGAAGATGTAACTGGTGAAATTGCTGAAAAAACATATTCATTACAACTAACATCAAGTAATCCTGCAACAAATGAAATAGATAAACAACTTGAACAACAAACATTAAGCCTAAATAAACTTAATGCTGGGTCACCTACTAATACATTTATTACTACTGAAGTTGAATTGGGAGCAGCTTCAAATAAAATAGAGGTAGGCGCTACAGGTAGTATACAATTTACAGGGTCTAAAAGTTCAAGCGATGATAATTGGACTTTTGTTTCAATGAGTGCTACACCTGGATTAGATCCATTTTTTACTTCGGCAAATACTAGCATCAATGCTAATTATAATGTAAGAACTTCTGGGATTGCTGATAATATAACTTTCACATCTACAGCAAATTATGATTCAGCTACATTAAATAATCCTGTAGTTTATAATAATAGAAGTGATAGTGATACTTTTAGTAGAATTAGAAGTCTTAGATTTGGAGCATTCTCAGAATCAGATACTGCCTCAATAGAAAACTCTTTATCAACAGGAGATTTAGGGGCATTTCAAGCAGGAGGTACTATATATAAAGGTACAATTAACCCTAATAATCAAACAGTTTCAATATCTCACACAACAGGAAAAGTTGAATATATTATAACTGATGATGCTAGTTCTTATACTTTATCAGCCATAGAAGTTTCTGGTAATAATTTTATAGGTACTTTCCAACATTCTGTAGCAGGAGGAAGCCCACAAATAATAAATGGGTATAGAGTTTATAAATCTTCAACTCCTTTAGGAGCAGCAAATCCAATTTCATATTTATTAAAAACATAATTAAATGGCCGTATCAATACCTGCAGGATTTTTAGTAATTAATACAGACCCCATAGATGGAAGGATGTTAGTAGCGAATGCTGCTGAAAGAAAAAATACTTCTACCTATGATCAATATAATTCTTTTCATGGGTTATTAGTATTTGAGCAAAGTACTAATAAATTATTTGCTTTATTGGATCCACTTAATGTCACTTCAGATTCTAGTTGGGAAGAAATTGGTAGTAGTGGTAGTGGTAGTGGTACTCCTGGAGGAAGTAATACTCAAATACAATTTAATAGTGGGAGTAATTTTGGTGGTAGTGCTAAATTTACTTTTGATGTTGCAACTGGAGCAACTAATATAAGTGGGAGTTTAACAGTTAAACCTGGAACTACTGGTGATTTCTTTTTAATACAGAGTGGAAGTATTGAAATAGCAAAAGTAGATGAAAATGGTAATTTTATATTACCAGAACGTACAGGAACAACACCTTTAGCAGTAAATGGAGGAATTATGTTCTCTTCCTCAGCTTTTTATGTAGGAATATAATTTTTTACATATGTATAATAGAATAAAAAAAATTAAAAGTTAGAGTACTTCTAACTAATTAAGACAAAAACAAAAAATAAAATAACAATAATTAAAAATTTAACAAATGAGTTGGAAAAAAGTCGTAGTTAGTGGATCTAACGCACATTTAAGCACAATAGGTGTAGGAACAGCTGCAGCACCTTCAACAGCAGGTCATATATCTGCTAGTGGCAAATTATTTACAGCAACATCAAATTCAAATGGAGGATTATCTTCTTTTGATGTAGTAATTAAAGGAGCTAATGGAGAATTCATGCATACTGCATCTTCAGCAATTAACCCTTCACTAGAAAACTTAACAATTAGCACAGGTTTAAAACCATCAGGAGATTATAATGGTTCATCACCAACAACAATATCAGTAGACTCAGGTTCTTTAGCTGGTAATGGTTTAGCAGCATTAGCTGCAGCAGATGGAATTGGGTTTAAAGTATCAACAGGAACTAATCTTATAGCAGATTCAAATGGTCTTAGAGTTAAAACAGGCTCATTAGCTGGATTTGGTTTAACAGCAGATCCTCTTTTTACATCTGGAAGTACTGCTTTAGGAACAGGAAAATTAGCAATTAATGTAGATAAATCAACAATTAATTTTAATAACTCAGGACAATTAACTGTTTTAGGAGGTTCAGCAGCTAATGCTTTAACAAATGGAAATGGTATTCAATCTTTTTCATATGATGGAGGAACAGCAGGTGTAACAGTTGTAGTAGATACAGGTTCATTAGCTGGTATAGGTTTAACTGGTACTCTAGGTGATAATGGTTACGCAGCAAATAAAATTTCCATTACTGGAAGTACATCATTTGCTTCAAGTACAAACACAGTATTAAAATGGACTGGAGATGCATTTGCACCAACAAACATTACAGATGATGGTTCAACTATTACTTTAGGAGATGGTACTTACACAACATCTATCCCAGGAAATTTAACAGTAGCAGGAACAGCATCTTTTAATAATACTTCAAATACAAAAACAGCAGATGATTTTATAATATTAAATTCTGGATCAGAAAATGATGTTGCATTTGGTATATTAGGACAAACAGGAGCTAGTACAGGAACAGGTTGGGTATATGGTGGTTCTACTAATAAAAGATTTACCATGACTAAAAACGCTGACTTAACTGATGGAGGAGAAGCAGGTACAAAAGTTGGAGATGCAACTTTATTAGTAAATACTAATAATGTAACTACTGCAACCTCAGATACTTATATGTCTCAGGATGGTAATATGCTAGTTGATGCTACAGGAAACATTTATATCCACTTTTAAATAAGAGGTAAATAGATTAATAACTAATTAAAAAAACAATATATTATGGCAACATGGAGAAAAGTCATTACCTCGGGTAGTCAAGCTCATTTAAAATCATTAGTAACAGCAACAACTATAGGAGTTCCTGCAGCCATAGATGCTGCTAACCCATCAAACATTTCAGCAAGTGCAATATTTGCATCTTCTTCAAATGGTGGAGATGGTACTGGAGATATAAATAAAATAGCTATTGTATCTACTGCAGCAGGAGTAAATGAAGTACTTTATACATCATCCGCAGCATTATCAACAACAGTTAATGAATTAACTTTTGGAGATGGAATATCAGGTTCACTTATTACAGCAACATCTACAGGATGGGATGGAACAGCAGCCGGAACAATTAATATAGATACTGCTTCATTAGCTGGTAATGGTATTACGGGAGCAACAGCAGATAAATTAACAATTAATGCTGATTCAACGGTTGATAACATAACCCTTAATGGATCTGATACAGTTGTAAAAACAAGTACTTTAGCAGGATTTGGTCTTACAACACCATCAGCATTTGCACCTATAACAGCATCAGTAGATGGAAGTACAGTACATTTAAGTGCTAGTGGAACCCCAGGAGCTGCAGATTATAAGCAAACTTTAACAGCTTCAATTGCGGATTTTTCAAATCAATTAGCCCAGGGTAATGGTATTACTAATTTTACATATGATGGAGGAACAAGTGGTAAAACAATATCTGTAGACCCAAGTGAAATATTTGGGGATGGTCTTTCTATTCCAGCAACTAATGATAGACTAGATCTTCAAACTGGTTCTGCTGCAAATGATCTATTAAAACCTGATGGTGTTATAAAATATGATCAAAGTAAAACATTTAGAGGTTCAACTATTACATCTTCAGCAACAACAATTACTTTAGGAGGAGCATCTAGTGAAACATCTATTCCAGGTACTTTAGAAGTAGCAGGAACATTTTCAGGTTTATCTAAAGACTTCTTAGTTAAAGATCAATTTTTCTTATTAAATTCAGGATCTGGAAAAGAAATAACAGATGATTTTGGGTATATAGGTCAAACAGGTTCTCTAGCTGACAGAGAAGGTATGGGGTGGAACTATGATGGAAGTAAAAGATGGGCTCATACAACAGGAAGTATGAGTAACACAGGTGTTTTCGGTGGAAAAGTAGGAGAACAACTACTATTCGTAAATGCTGAACCTTCAACGGCAGATGATTTTTTCCTTCAAAAAGGAAATATGTTAAAGTATGATGATTCTTCAGGAACTGGAGATGAATTATATATATATGCACCAGAAACTAACCCTTAATATATAAAATAATTTTAATAAATAAACAATGTGAGGGCTATTTTGAATAAATTTAGCCCTTTTTTAAAACAAATAGTTATGGCTTTTATACACAAAGGAAAAAAAGTAACTCCTAAAGTAACCCCTAAAGTTAATTCAAAACCACCTCTTCCACTTAATCCAAAAGATAATTTGGATAAGCAAGAACTTACTCTTATATTAAATATGATAAAAGAAAATAGATTTAAAGGAGAAGATATAGAACTCCTTTATAAACTAGTAATTAAATTGCAAAATCAATATTTAAAAATTAAAGATTAATGTTTACTCAAGAAGAAATAGCGGTTCTACGAAACTCTCTAAATGTAATTGAAATTAAAGGAGACAACGCTCAATTTTTAGCCTCTTTACAAATTAAATTAGAAAAAGAATACCAAAAAATAGAAGAAGAAAAGATTAAACTCCAAAAAGAAAAAGAATCTAGCCTACCTAAAGAATTTGTTAAAAATTCTTCTAAAAAACCATAATAAGTAATTATCTCATTAATATTTATTATAGAATTGTTGGCCCTAGGGAAGTGGGCTCATATAGAGTAACCAACCGCAATAAAAAGTAGTATGCCAAATTGGAAAAAAGTCATTGTATCGGGCAGTAGCCCGCATTTTAATAATATAACTGCATCAGGTGTTATAACAGCTTCTGAATTTTTAGGCCCTGGTCAAGTAATAGTATCAGGATCTTCTACAGTTGGTGGTAGTACCGATATAACTAATTCATTTAAAACATTAAACTTTACAGGAAATGCAGTTTCACTAGTTACTAGTGCTCCAAATACAAACAAATTAGTAACAGTACAAATAAGTACAGGATCATCAACAGCGTTCCCATTCACAGGAGATGCTCAAATAACAGGTTCATTAATAATATCCCAATCATACACATCAGGGGACACAGATTCAACAGCATTAAGATTAATAGGATCAGGTTCAGTAAATCAATCAGGTATATTTGAAGTCGAAGGATCAGCAGGCCCATTATTCTCAGTACAAGATGGATTAGATGGTGTTTTAATGGAGGTAAACAATATTTCAGGTTTACCATTATTTCAAGTATCATCTTCAAATGAAGTATTCATAAATAGAGGTAATTTAACATCTGGTGTTACTACAGCTACAGCTTCATTTGCAAATTTTTCAGGTTCATTTCAAGGTGATGGTTCAAATTTAACAAATTTACCACCATCAAATCCATTCCCATTCACAGGAGATGCAGAAATAACAGGATCACTTATAATATCCGCATCGCATACATCACAATCATTATCTGTTATAGGAAGTGGTTCAACAGTATTTGATGTAATAGGATCAGAAGGTACATTATTTTCAATAGATGATGATTTAGATGGAGTTATATTTACAGCAAATGATAGAACAGGAAATCCTGTATTCCAAGCATCAGCCTCAGGAGAAGTTTACATAGGAAAATCACCACAATCTTTATATACTACTGCGGTAATCAGTTCAACAACTGCAGACATATCACAATCCATATATGGATTAAGTACTAGTTCTTATGGGGGTGTATTCGTTGATTACACGGCAAATTCTGGCTCAAATGCACGTGCAGGAAGCATAGTCTCAGTATGGAATGGTTCAAGTATTAATTTCACAGAAACAACAACATTAGATATAGGAGACACATCGAATTTACTAATGCAAGTAGCAATATCACAGAGCCAAGCTCAAGTACAATCATATGCTACTACAGCAGGATACAATATTAAGACTATAATAAAAGCAATATAAAATTATGGGCATTAAAAGAGGTTCCATAACAACCCCAATAATAGCGGACGGGTTAATACTCAATATAGATGCAGCTAATAGGGCAAGTGCACTTCCTGAAAGTAACATTACTACAGTATTTAACACAGCAGGAGATCTTACCACTTCAGGATCAATTAATAATGAATATGATATGTGGGAAGGTCCTACCACAGCTAGTTTTGCATTTGATACAGGAGACTATATAGGACTTAATAAAAGCATGTCAGAGTTATTAACATCTGATTCACCTTTTTCATTATCCGCATGGGTAAAATTCCCATCAGCTGTACATTTAGTAATATTAGGAAACGAAGATTCAGAGTCTAATCAACTTGAATTTTCTGTTGATCCTAATAATAATTTTATGATTTTAAGTTTAAATAGTACTAATTCTGTCGAATATGTAGGTAGCGTATTTCAAAACCCAACAATCAATAAATGGTGGAATTTAGTATGGGTGCTAGAAGTAATAGGTAGTACTAAAACATATAAAGCTTATGTCAACGGTCAATTTGGTGGTTCTAATTCAATATCAACTTCATATACACTACCAACATCGGATAGTATAATAGGGGATGGAAAAACCTTTGGTGGTTCTGGGGGAGATCTTAACATTGCTAACTTACAATTATACAATATAGCACTCAATTCAAATTATGTTTTACACAACTACAACGCATTAAAATCAAGATTCGAATGAGTGGAAGAGTAGGTAGCATAACAACAGATATAATAGTGGATGGGCTAGTGTTTAATATGGATGCTGCAAATAGGGCAAGTACTATACCTAATACATCTACATTAAAAACATTTAATACAATAGATTTATCTCAAAGTGGTTCTATAACAACAGATGCCACCTGGGAAGATGGTACTCCTCCTACATTTGCATTTGATGGAAGTGATGGATATATAGATTTAGGAAATCTTACATTTTTAAATAGCGCTGTTAATGCTAGTTGGGGATTCTGGGCTAAAATAAATGCTAATGCAAATCAAATGCCAATCTCACAATGGGATGGATCTAGTAATTTTTTTTATGTTTATTTTAATGGCGTTACTAGAATACGAATTGCTATGGGTGGAAATTTTGTTTGGAGTTTACAATCATCTGGTTTAAATGGGTTAGATACTTGGCGTTATTATGTAGTAACTTTAGATGGATCTTTAAGTACTTCAACTGAACGAGTTAAAGTCTATGTAAATTCTACCCCCAAGGCTCAGAGTTACGGCGAATCAGGACCAACATCATTAGGTACAGCTACAAGTAATTTTAATATAGGAAGAAGAGAAGCATCAGGAGGTGGGTTTTATTTTAATGGAGATTTATCTATGTTACAAATCTACAACCGCACCTTATCAGCATCAGAAGTCCTACACAACTACAACGCATTAAAAGGGAGGTTTGGATTATGAAATACGGGTCAATAACAACAGGTATTATAGCGGATGGATTAGTATTCAATATGGATGCTGCTAATCGAGCATGTTATCCCCAAACTGGTACTACTACTCATAATACAATTACTGCAGTAAATTCTGGATCATTTCAAGATGATACATCTTTTAGTATTGATCAAGGAGGAGCTTTTAATTTTGATGGAGTAGATGATTATATTGATATAGGCACACCAATACCTCAAGCAACAACAGAAATAACAATTAATGTTTGGTTTAAAGCAACAGGAGCTCCATCAAACAATGATTCAGCAGGAGGATGTTTATTTGCTGGGAATCCTGGATTAAGTCATGGACCTTTCTTATCATATAGTTGGGCAAATCAACTAATATATTGGAGTATTTACGTTAATGAAGCATTTACTTCTGCAACTAGTATTAGTCAAAATACACTTTATAATGTATGTGCTACATTTAATAAACCAACAGGAAAAATTTATATTAATGGTGTTAAACAAGTAGAATCAGATAGAAGTCGTAATGTAACTTACCAAAACACAACATCAGGTAATAGAATAGGGGAATGGGGGAATGGTGGTTATCAAAGAAATTTTAACGGACAAATATACTCAGTACAAGTTTACAACCGCGCCTTATCATCAAACGAAGTGTTACACAACTACAACGCATTAAAAGGAAGATTTGGCTTATAAAACAAAGATATTTATAATAAACGAACAATGGCATTTTCACACGGCACACCAAATAGTATAGTAACAGATGGGCTAGTATTCTGTGTAGATCCAGCTAATAAAGATTCTTATCCTAAATCAGGTACTACTGTAACTGATATAATAAGTAATAATATATGTACAATGGCAGCATCGGGGATGTATAACTCAAGTAATGTTGGAGTTTTTGTTTTTGACGCTACTGGTGACTATATGACTGTACCGGATTCATCAACAATGCGATTTAATAATAATGTAACTTTATCAGCTTGGATTTATCCTACTACTACGGATACCTATAGAAATATATTAAATAAAAGAGGTAATAGTACAGGACAACAATATAGTTTTTTTCTTGTAAATAATAATAAATTAGATTTTGATGATGGCAGTGCACATAGATATAGTACAGGAACAATTTCTTCAAATGTTTGGACTAATGTTGTTGCTTCTGTATCAGCCGGTTCTTTAGATTTTTATATAAATGGAGAATTAGATAGTTCAGGTCAATCTACAAACCCTACCCAAGATACTAGTATTACTTATATTGGTAGAAAATTTAATGGTGCTAATATTTTTGCAGGAGAAATGGGACCAATAATGATATACCATAAAGGATTATCAGCATTAGAAGTCCTCCAAAACTACAATGCACTAAAACCAAGATTCAGAACATAATGGGAACAACCTACCATAACAAACCAATAGTAACAGATGGGCTAGTATTTTATATAGATGCAGCTAATAAGGAATCATATCCTGGTACTGGCACTACACTATATGATTTAAAAGGATCAAGTAATGGTACAATGAGTGGACCTTCGGGAACAAATAATTCTCCTCAATTTGATTCTAGTAATGGGGGTTGTATTGATTTTGATGATAATGATGATCGTGTAAGTTTTGGAAATGATAGTAGTATACAAATTTTTACAGACTCTCATTCTCAAAGTTATTGGATTAATGCATCATCTGTTTCTGAAGGATATATTGGAGGATATGGTATAACTTCAGTTGTTATTTTTTATGGAGACGGAAGAATAAGATTTTATACAAGTGGTTTAAGTTCTGGAACAGATTTTTTTTCTACTACATCTTTAAGTGCAAATATTTGGTATAATATTTGCTGTACTTATGAAAGTAGTGGAGATAAAAAAATATATATTAATGGAATACCTGATAATTCTACTTCAACCTCAGGAAATATAACTAATACTGGAGGGGTAGATTTTATAATAGGAGCAAGAAATGTTAGTGGGACTGTCAGTCATTTTTATGGAGGAAAAATAGCACCTGCCCAACTATATAATCGTGCCTTATCAGCAGCAGAAGTAGCTCAAAACTACAACGCACTCAAAAACAGATTCATATAATGCCAGTAACAGCAGGACCAAATATAGTAGAAGATGGATTAGTATTATATATAGATCCAGATAACCAAGAATCATGGAGTGGTCCTAATTCTAGTACTGTAAATGATTTAATGCATAATAATACAAGTTCTATATTTAATGATACTTCAGGCAGTTATGGAGATAAAAATAGTTTTATCCTTGATGGAACTGATGATCGTATACAAATTCATACTCCTGATTTAGGTAATACAATTACTGTAGAAATGTGGGCTAAGTTTGATACTACTACTAGAAATCAAGTGCCCTTTGCATGGAGATATTATCTTATATATAATAGATCTGATAAGATAGGGTTTAATACAGGTAATGGGGATGTGTATGGTATTTCAGCTACACAAATTAGTGATGCTGGTGCTACTAATAGTTGGACTCAATGGGTATATGTTATGAAAACTGATGTATCTTATACTAATAATAAAATATATATTAATAAAGTAAATCAAACTTTAAGCGCCCAAAATGGATCGGCTGAAATCCCAGGAAATAGAAATTTTAATAGTGGATATGGTAATATAGGAGTATACGGTCCATCATCTGCTAATTCACCTGGAGCAGCTACTTCTCTTTTTTGGTTAGGTGAGTGTGGTAATTTTAAAATTTATAATCGAGAATTATCAGCATCAGAAGTCACCCAAAACTACAACGCACTCAAAGGTCGATTTGGCCTAACTTAACATATTTATAAACACACAAAACAATAAAAAATGGATTATTCAAACAGAACATACGCCTTTATAGAAACATCAGACATAGGTAGTGTTGATTTTTCACAAGTTATGGAAACATCAGCTGCAACCGTTAGAAAATCAATTGATGAATCTCAATTTATTCTAAAATGGTATACAGCACAATGGCCTAATTTTATAGCGCCATCTGGAAGTGTAACTCCTGTATGGGAAGGTTCACATTCAGAATGTCTAAATCAGCTTACAAGCTCATTTTGGACAGACACAGGCTCAATGCCTTAAAAAACATATTAGTATTAACATAACTTGGATAGGGAAAAGATATGGCAAACGAATTTAT
>Ga0181410_1000805_pt1 | contig 13543 bp, 12 predicted proteins | sample 33SPOviralmetaG_FD_130112 | JGI IMG/M metagenome (GOLD analysis project Ga0181410, IMG submission 130112) | Marine viral communities from the oligotrophic San Pedro Time Series (SPOT) site, San Pedro Channel, CA, USA - 33 SPOT_SRF_2012-06-20 | ecosystem: Environmental > Aquatic > Marine > Strait...
AGCATATTGTTCCCCACCTATTGCTTTTAATCTTTCAAATTCTTTTTTAGCTTCTTCTGCATTATCCATTCCGGCTGCTACTAAACCTTTACGTAATATTAAAGATTCACCTAACTGATCTCTAGATAATCCAACAGCTTTGGCTAATGCTTCCTGTTCAATTCTAGTTGCTTTTGCAAATGATTCTTGAGTAATACCTTGAGCTTCTATTTCTCTACCAACACCGGCTATATCATTAGTTAAAGCAAAATATCTTGCTCTTTCTAAATTAAGTTGTCTCCCTGAAATTACTTCAGCTTCAAATTCAGCTGTAAGTGAACTTTCTATATCTAATAAACCATCAGCCATAGATTCTAAAGTAGAAATTTCTAAACCTAGCTTTCTTGCCTGGAATGCTGCTTTTGCTAATTCTTTAGGTTGATTAGCAAATGTAGCTAAAGTACCTTTAGAAGTTTTATTTATACTTTCTAATAATTGTTTAGAATTAACTTGAACATTATTTTGAGTATTTAAGGCAACAGTTTGCCCTAAAAAGCTTTTAGTAATTTCATCAGTAGAATCACCAGTAGCTAAAGATAAAGTGGCTAATGTAGTAGCTGCTTCTACTGAAAATCCAGCTTGTTTAGTTAATTCAACTTGTGATTTAAGTAAATCTTGATTTAATTTAACATTAGTACCTAAAACCTGACTTATTTGAACTTGAGCATCTAATAAATTAGCACTATTAACAAATAAATTATCAGAAAATTCAGCTGATTGTGATAGTTCTTCAGTTAGACCTATAGCTTCATCATAAGAAATTCCTAAATTTTTAGCTACTTCACCACTTGATTTATCAAGAGAAATAAGTGTTGAAACTAATTGGGTTAAAAGTAATAAAGGACCTATAGATTTTGCAGCTGAAGCTAAACCTTTTCCAAAAGCAGTAATACTGCTTGCCCCACCAGCAGCTGATATTCTAGCTGTATCAGCGGCAGTTGCAAATTCTTTTGAAAATTTACCTAGACCTGGGATTTTTTGGGCTAAAGAAGAAAATCCTTGAAAAGCATCAACTCCAAAATTATTTCCTATTTTTTCTGATTGGTCAGCTAATGCAGTTGTAGCTACTAATTGTTTTTTAGCTGATTCTACTTGTTCATTAATACTTCCCTGTATTTCAGCTTGTAATCTTTTGTTATTAGTTAAAGATTTAACTTCTATTTGGCTAAGTTGTTGTATTCTTTTTCCAATTCTTTCTTTATCTTCTTCTAATTTTTTTGTTAATTTTTTAGTACCTAATTCTCTTAAAGATACTGAGTAGTTTTCTTGGGCAGTTTTAGCAAGGTCCCTAGTAATAGATCTAATAGAAGATTGTTCAACTTTAGAAAAACTTAAATTTTTAACTTGATCAAGTATAACATTTGATAAATCTTGTTGATTACTTAATAATTCTTGTTCTATACCTACACGTTCGTTAAGTATATCATTAATTCTTTGTTCTTCTTCTGGAGTAGCCATTAAATAGTATTTCTCTAATATAAATATGAAAAGTGCCTACTTTTTAGTAGGCACTGATGCATTGTATACATTACTGGGATTTATATCAGGTCTTGATATTTCTTTAGGATTATTTTTTAAGATATTAGTTTGTTTATTATTTGCTTCTTCTTCTTTTTTATACCATTCTTCAATCTTTTTAAAAGTAAAATTTCTTAACCAAATAGGCATATTATAAATTGTATGCCAGTCATAACCTCCTTTACCATGAAAAACAATTTCATGAATTTGAGAAAATACATTTTGCCTGTATTTAGGCGTCAGGCCAAAAAAAGCTAAGATTGACGGGGATATTGATGCCCTCCTCTGCACCTTCCCCAATGTATGTTAAATCAACATCTGGTGATATACGTTTAATTTCTTCACGTAAAGATCTTGAATCTCTAGCTAACATGTAATTATCTACAAATTCTCTTATTGTTTTTTTCTCACTATCTCCTTCTATTGAAGTTATTATATATTTTAATCTAGTAGATATTTCAGGAACACTATCTTTTTTAATTTTTTGCAAACCTTGAATTTCTTTTTCTATCTTTTTTTCATCCCCATGAGTTAATATTTTAAAAGTAATAGAAGTTTTAGAATGAGGTAATTCATAATTAAATTTATTTATACCTTCTTCAATTAAATCTTTCTTTTTTAATATTTTATCTTTTAAAGTTGTTAAATCAACAGTAAAATCTTCAATTTGGCGTGAATCTGAATTAAGAGCTCTAAAAGTATAATCTTTACCATACCCTAATACACGAGATGCAATTAATAATGCATTTTTATCTCCTATTACAATATCATTTATATTTACTTTAGAAACAACTAATGATTCAATAAGTTTGTCTAAAACTACACCTTTTGAAATATAATTTTGATTAGTTAAAATATCTTCTTCTTTAGCAGTCATATATTTCATTTCAATTTTACCGCTAGATAAAGGGTTGTCTTTAGGATATATTAATCCTTTAGAGGGCAATTCAACAACTTCAGTTGGGAATTTAAATTTTGGTTTTTCTGTAACGTTTTCCATTTAATAACTATATTTTGTGGATATAAATATATAAAAAAGAAAAAGGTGCTCAAAAGAGCACCTAATTCAAGGGTAGGAGGGGTAAAAAGTTATTAGAAGTTTAATATACAATAATCCATTGCAAGTGTTAAACTTAAATCAATTGCGGCTTCATTAGACCAATCGTATTCTCCGAATGTTGCAGTTTTAACATAAGCTCCTTTAATTACCCATTCTCCGACGATATCGCCAACAGGTCCTAGGATGTCTAATGTTAAGTCTTTTTTATAGAAATCAGAATAACCATCTCTACCGGTTACTGATTCATGAGCCAAACGTGCCCATTCCATTACTGCTTGAGCACCTGATGGTGTTACTGGGTCATATAAGCTAATTGTCATATCATTCCATCTTACTTTACCTTTTACTTTACGGTAAACATTGATATGATCTAGTATAATCTCACCTGCTTCAAATCCTGGTGCACTAGCTGATTTTATTAAATAAGCTGGTAGCCCATCAATGTACATAATAAACCTATTTTGTACTTTAGGTTCGAATGCGGTGAACATTATTTCGTTTGGATCTAATACTGCCATGTTATTTTATGTTTATTATAAATATTGTCTATTTAGTTTTTTAAAACTCTACTCCTGTAGGAGTTATATTGAAATCTAGAATTATAAATTCAGCTGTTCTAGTTGGTTGGATAAATATTTGTCCTACCATTTGATTTCTATCAATTACTTCAGCTGTATTGTTTGCAGAATCCATTTGAACTCTATAAGCAAATAATCCTTGTCTTTGTTGTACTGATTCTAAATAAGGATTAACTTGATTTAAGAATCTATTTCTTGTAGCAGCCGTGTTTTGTTCAAATAATAATCCTTCAGCTACTTGACCAATTACACGTTTAAGTTCAATTAATAATCTACGAACATTTACTCTATCTAATGATGTTGCTTTTTGTTGTAGTGTTTTCTGACCAAATATTACAGGTCCTTGTCCTGGGAATGTTGCAATTGGATTAACTTTTCCTAAGTACAGTGTATCTCTTTGAGTTGGTGATAATTTTCTTTCTGCTTGAATTGTTCCTCCAACACCACCTCTATTAAATCCAGCGGGTGCGAACCATTCAGCTCCTAATCTATCATTTGTTGCATATACTCCAGGTATTACTGTTGAAGCAGGTACATAAACTAATTTTCCTGTTTCATTTGATAATACTTGAACCCAAGGCCAGTAAGTAGCTGCATAACTTGTATCTTGTGTTGCAGCGTTTGTTACAGCTTGTGATATTGTTGAACCATAATCTCTAGTATCAACAATTGTCATAGCATCTCCTCTTTGTGTAACTGTATCAATCATTGATGTTACAGCTCCAGCACCATTTTGTATTGTAACACCAGGTGCTACTAATAATTCATAATCATACTCATCTTGATTTTGTAGCAAGCTAATTGAAGCTGTATAATAAGCAGGTTCTAATCCTTGGATACTTGAAACATCAATTTCTTCAAACATTTTCAGTTTAGTATTTCCATTAGCTCCACTTCCGTATACATTTCCTTTTGCTCCACTAAAAGCACCTTCTTGTAGGTGGTTTAAGTAACTACCACTACCTACTTTTGGTAATGATTGTGTAAATTCAGGTTTAAAATCACCTTCATTATCAAAATAATCAAATGTAGGACTATTTACAGCAGATACTCTTACATATCTACTATTGTTTATAAATGATCCTGTAGTATTAATTTGTCCTCCGTCTACCGTTGAAAAAGTTTTTCTTTGGTTACCTATTACTTTTTCAATATAATTATCAGAATTTGGATCTAGTGATAAACCAGGCCAAGATTCTAATATAATTTTGTTAGCATTTGTATCATTACCTTGTCTAATTAATAAATTAAACTGTCCACTTCCTGAATCTACATTTGCTATTTCAAATCTAACGTTGTCTCCTGATCCACTTACTAATGATCCACTAGTAGAAGTACTACCTGAGTTGTTCATTATTGCACCTTGTGATAAGGTTTCTAAAGTAAATGAAGCAGTAGTAAAATCTCCAGAACCTGTACCTATAGCGGCAATTACACCTGTCGAAGGTAAAAACGTACCCGATACTATTCTAGTAATAAGGGCTGTTTCACCACCTTGTTGGAAGTAATTGTTAACAGCAATTGAAGTTAAATATTCATATTTTATACTAGCACTTTCAAATGCAGCACCAAATTTATTTTTGTAATCACTATAAGAAGTAACTAAGGTTGGGATATTAACTGGACCTTTCACTGTAGGGCCTAATATAGCGGTACCTGCAGTTATAGGACCCTGTGTTATTAACGTTTGATCGTTTTCTCTGGTTAATATTCCTGGGGAAAGTAAAGTTTCAGCCATCGTTTATTGAATTATTTTATCTATTAATAAATATATAAGAAGTTTTAAAAAACATTATTCTGATGGGATTAAATCACCAGTTTTTAAATCAATTTGTGAATCACCATATTTTCCTTTTAACCTATCACCTAATTCTTTTTCAGTTTTAAGTAAATTAGAATACTGTGTTTTTAAAATATTTTCTTCAGTTTCTAAATTTAATTTTCTTAATGCTAATTGACCTAATTGAAATGTAATTGCATTAATACTTTGTTGAAAATTTTCTAATTCTTTTAATTCTTCTTCTGTTATTTTTGTTTGCTTAATTGCCATAACTTATTTTAATTTAATTTTTATTTTCTAATTTATCTATACGAGCAGACAATTCTTGAATTGTTTTAATAAGAACTGCTGTTAATTTGGTGTAGCTTATTCCCTCCGCACTACCATCAATACCTGTCGAAACTAATTCAGGATATACTTCTCCTACTTCTTCTGCTATTAAACCTATATCTCCTCTATTATTATCTTTCCATTTAAAATGTACAGGTCTTAATTTATATACATTATCAGATTGAGATCTTAAAGGTTTAACATATTTTTTATATCTTAAAGCTGATGTTTCTGTAACAGAAGTAGCATTTAATGATCCTGTTATTTGAATATCATTTGAAGTAGCAAAAAAGGATCCAGTTTGTGCAAATGGACCTCCACCAGCTAAATCTGTTAATCCAGAACCATCTCCTACAAATGATCCACTAAATCCAGCACTTGAAGATACAGATCCAGTTACTTTTAAACTACCTGTAATTTGTTGAATATCATTTTGTTTATCACCAAATATATTTGATCCAGATGTTATAATTGTTGAAGAGGATTCGAATATTTGATAAACAAAAGTACCTGTAGCTGCTGTTAATGTTCCAGTTAATGTAGCATCACCTGTAATACTTAATGTACTACCATCAAATGACATATTAGCTTCTGCATTACCATTTTCTGAATCTACAGATGTGATTACTCTATTATTAGCTGAATTAGCTACTGCGTAACCATCTATACCTGTTAAACTTGATCCATCACCTATAAATGAACCACTTACAGTACCACTTACAAACATACTACCTGTAAAAGCACTACTTCCAGTTACTCTTAATGCTAAAGCACTACTACCCGTTACTAATAATGAACCTGAAATTTGACCTGAACCAGTAAATGGAAGTCCATTTACTCCATCTAATCTTGAACCATCTCCTTCATATGAGCCACTAAAATGACCACTTGCAGTTGTCACTAGTAAAGTACTACCAGTAATATTTACTTTAGTTCCTGAATTGGGCTGTATAGCTCCTACTTTTAATACACTCATACTTATAAATATTTATTTTTCATTAAAAATCTTCTATTTTCAAAAATGATCCCGCAGTAACTGTTACATCAACACCACTATCTATAGTTAAAGGACCGTAAAGTGAATTATAGGAATCAGCTGTTGTTGTATAATTGGAAGTAAGAGTAATAAGATTACTGTATCCTACAGAACTAGCATTTATACCTGTTAAACTTGAACCATCTCCTTGATATGAACCACTAAATGAACCCGAACCAGCTCTTGCTAATGTGGATACATCAGAAAAAGATGATGTTGCTGCTGGGCTTAAAGTATTTGCCCTTATAGCTATAGAAGCTGATTGTATTGAACCTGAAGCAACTACATTTGTTAATAATGAACCATCACCTTGAAATGATCCTGAGAAAGAACCTGAAGCATGAACTACTTCAAGTGAGTTTAAAGTGGCATCGGAACCACTAACTATAAGTTTTTTCCAATTCGGCATTTTATTTTTATTACGGTTGGTTACAGGATTGCCTGCCCACTTCCCTTACGGGCCAATAATACGCATATAAATATTTTAAAGATATAAAAAAAATTTTTTATTGGTCTTTTTTCAAAGATAATAAAGCTTTTTGAAGTTTCAAAGTTAGATCGTAAATAACCTCTATTTGACTTCCTTTAAAAGTACAATCTTTAATAATACTTAAAATAAGTTTTAATTCTTCTTCGTTGATTAATAAATCTTCAACATCTTTTGATGTTCTTTTTGAGTTATTATTTTTTCCAACTACTAAATTGCTTGAAGTAAATGACATAACTATATTTTTAATTTTATTACGAATAAATCCAAATATCACCTGTATTTCCTATAAATATATTACCATTCTTTTGGTACCTAGCTGCTATTGCAGTTGGATCGTTTGCACTTCCATCTGATACGTTAACAGTCATAAAGGCATCTGGTGTAATTGTATTCCCAAGTGGATCAAATGAGCTTGTAACACCCCATCTAGATACACTATTTTCAAATCCAAAACCTTCTCCTCTTCCATTTGCTCCTTGTTGTATATTAATACCACCATCACCAGTTGCAGCTGATCCCGATGCTAATCCTATAAATCTATCAGCAATATTTAAATCGGCTGTTGCTTCAAATGATGCTGTACCCCTTACTGTTAAATTTCTTTGAATAAGAGCATCTCTAGTAATTGTAATATCATTACCAATTGTAACATCATCAGGTAAACTAATTGTTGCTTTTACATCAGTACCAACTTTTGTAATAGCAGTTACTATTTCATTTGTAGTACCAAGAATTTGTAAATCATCATCTGTTAAAGATACAGGTGAAGTTCCTGAATCACCATCTACAGTTAAAGTAGTAGCAATTCCTGTTAAATCTGACCCATCACCTTGATATGATCCACTAAATGAACCACTAAATATACCATCACCTGTAGCAGCACGTGATGCTGAAGTAGCTGTGTCTGCATTTGATGCAGTTGCTAAAGGAGATAATGCATTTGCTCTAAGTGCAACAGAAGCTGTTTGAGAAGTTGTAGCTATTGAAGCTGAAGTAGCAAATGAAGATGAAACGGGAGAGGTATCTAATATATAGATAGGACCACCCATAGCTGCATGTGCAGTACATTGATAATATAATACTTCAGGGGCTTCCATAGGTACATTAAATGTTAAAGTACCACTTGAAACATCATTGTTTGTTACACCATTATTATATTGAGTACCAGCTGAACCATTAACAGTTGTTTGAATTCTAAATGGATGTGCACCTAGGTTATTAGTAAATTTATACTGTTGACCTCTAATTAAATAAATATCTGGATCAGCTGCTGAACCTGTAAAACCAGGTCCTGTAAAAGTATAATCACTTGATCCATTAGCTCCTAAAATCCATTCAGAAGTATATGTAGCAATATTTGCAATTGAAGCTGTTCCGGCAGTATGTGATGCTGTAGTAGCACTATCTGCAAAAGAAGCAGTAGCTGTAGGAGCTAAAGTGTTTGACCTAATAGCAACGGAGGCTGTTTGTGCTAATATTGATGTTGAGGCAGATGTTGCAGTTACTGTAGGAGCTAAAGCATTTGCTCTTAAAGCAATAGAAGCTGTTTGAGCCGCAATAGCTGTTGAAGCTGATGTTGCAGTTACTGTAGGGGCTAAGGCATTTGCTCTAAGTGCAACTGATGCAGTTTGAGCTGTTACTGCTACAGAAGCAGAATCCATTGTTCCCAATACTTCACCTTGGAAAGATCCCGAAAATGAACCTGAGGCTTTTAGTACATCTAAATTATTTAATTCTGCATCAGATCCTGAATAAATCAGTTTTTTCCAAGCTGCCATATTTTATATTTTAATTTATTATAAATATTTAAATTCCAACAAAAAAATTAGAGGAACTATAATATAAACCCCCATCTACAATTGCGGGTGTTCCACCAAACTCAGAAAGTTTTATAATACCTTCTTTATTTACTGTAACACTAGCACTTTCATTACCAGCTAAAAATATATTTTCATCTAATGATGAAGATATTTCTAATTTAGCTGATGCTGATACTGTTCCTATTCCTACTCTAGCAGCATCTTTATGTATTAATATAAGAGATTCATTATTTTCACCATCTATAAATTGTACATTCTCTGTACTACCAACAGTTTGTAACCTTATTGAACCCGTTACATCAAAACCATCTGCTGTAAAAAATATAGAACCAGATGCCGGTACTATTCTTATATTTTTAGCCATCTATTTGAGACTTAAGTGAATCTACTTCGTCTTTTAATTCTTGTACTGATTTAATTAATACTGAGATTAGTTTACTATATTTGATACCTTGCGTTGTACCATCTATATTTAAAGATACAAATTCAGGATAAATTAAATTTACTTCTTCTGCTATTAAACCTTTATCTTCTTCTCCTGTTTCTTTCCATTTAAAATTAACTGGTCTTAAGCTATAGATAGAATCTAATTCACTATCCATATCTTCAATGTCTTCTTTAAATCTTAAAGCTGAAGTTTCTGTTAATGATGTTACAAATGCAGATCCTGTTACTGATAATGAACCTGTAATTTCTGCAGATCCACTAAATGGGAAAGCACCACCACCCCCACCTAAACTACCTGTAGTATAAGCTATTACTCCTGAAGATGTGTTGTAAGAAAGTATAGCGGGAAGATTATTATTTTGAATAATGCTAGAAGTAGCTATTAAAACACTTCCTGATAAAGTTGTACTACCACTAACTGATAAACTACCGGTTAAAGATGTACTACCACTTACTCTTAATGCGGCCGCACTACTACCTGTTAATAATAAAGAACCAGATAATAAAGTAGAACCAGTAATTTGTGTACTACCACTTTGTAATAAACTTCCTGATAATATTATACTACCACTGTGTAATAAACTTCCTGTTAAAGCTGTGCTTCCACTAACGGATAAACTTCCAGATAATGCAGTACTACCACTAACTTTAAGGGCATTACCTCCACTACCAGTTACTATAAGTGATCCAGATACTGTCCCAGATCCTGTAAATGGAAAAGCTCCTATACCTGTTAATCCTGATCCATCTCCTATAAATGATCCACTTACTGTTCCACTAACAAATAAACTTCCTGTTAGTGTTGTACTACCACTTACTCTTAATGCAGGGCCACCACTTCCAGTTACTATAAGAGAACCTGATAGTGCTTGAGAACCAGTAGCATTAAGTTGTCCAGATGTACCTGAACTACCAGATGATCCTGAAGTACCATTTGTACCAGACGTTCCTGAAGATCCCGAAGATCCTGAAGATCCTGATGTACCATTTGTACCAGATGTTCCTGATGAACCGCTTGAACCTGAAGATCCTGAAGAACCAGACGTACCAGATGTACCTGCAGCTCCTACTTCACCAGATAGGTTAATAACCCAACTTGATTTTGTTCCAGAACCACCTATTACTGTAACATTTACAGTAAAGTTACCATTAGCTGAATTATAAGCAGTAACTTCCCCTGCCATATAGTTAGCAGCATTAGTAGCATCTGTAATAATAGCGGTTTGTCCATTTGTCCAAGATAAACCAGTGCCTATTACAAAAGTTTTAGAAGCAATAGCTATTGTTTCATTCGTAGATGAAGTTGATTTATACCTATCTCCATCACCACCAGCTGCACCTGATGTACCATTTGTACCAGATGTTCCTGATGAACCAGAGGTTCCAGATGAACCTGAAGATCCTGATGTTCCTGAAGAACCAGAAGTACCTGAAGTACCAGATGAACCTGATGTACCTGATGTACCTGATGTACCACTTGTACCTGAAGTTGAATTTCTTTGTGTAAAAGTTACAGCACCACTACCAGTGTTATAAGCAAGCATAAAAGGTGCACTAGCAGTATTTGTTATACTACCACTTCTTATTCCAAAACTTCCTGTGATATCAATAGATCCTGATACAATTACATCATTATTGGCAGTACCATCTAATGCTTCAATTATTCTTAGAACCTGTTCCGCACGAATGATACTTCCACTCGCTATTCCTGAAGTGCTTATTGTAGCCATTTGTTTTAATCGATTATTCTATAATAAATATTAAACAAGACTGCTAATAATACCTTCTATTACTATTTCAGGTGAGATTTTTTTAGTACATTCAAATTGTCTAGGTGTGTCTTTATGAGATGGGCACCAGTCCCAATCCCCAGCATCTAATTTGTGGTTATTAAAACAAGAATTGCATACATCTTTATTTATAATCCTAGTCATTTTAGAAGAAAATTCAGTCCATTCTGAACTAAAACCAGAAACCATTAATGTAGGTTTATTTAATGCCCATGTTAACCAAGCTAAACCACTAGATACTCCTATATATAATTCTGAATGATGAATAATATTCATTATATCTTCTATAGGATGATCACCAGTAAAGTCTACAATGTTTTTTAATTTTTTACCTCCTGGTAATTTTGAATTATGAAAAGAATCATTATGTCCCTCATGTGAAATTAAAAGAACTTTGTATTTTAAAGTATTATTAATATAATCAATAATATCCTGCCATCCAGTTGGGTGTTGCCAATATTTAGCTCCTGCTGAAGCATGAGGTGAAATACAAATATATTTTTCTTTACAAGGTCTATCTTTTACTTTATATTCTATTTTAGGTATAATTTCTTTATATTCTAAACCTAAAATATTAGTTGCAGTTTGTTGTAAATTAAATGATTTTGGATCATATGGTTGTTTAAATTTATCTAAAATATCAGTTTCACCATCATAATACCATCCTAACTCATACATTGCATATAAATTAGGTACTTCAATACCAGGTTCTTCAAAAGTTAATTCGGGATATTTATTTTTAAAAAATTTATTCCAAAAAGTAGAAACAATTAAATGACAATTATGTTTTTTCTTAAATTCTAATGCATAAGGAAACCAAGCTAAAGTATCACCTAATGATTTTGAACCACAAGCAATATAAACACGTTTATTAGTAGCATCATATTTGTGAGAAGCAATAAGATTACCTTGTAAATCTTTTAATTGAATATCCCAATTAATAAAATATTTAAAATAAGTTTTTCCCCAATGATTATTTTTTAAATTTACAGAATATTCATTTTTTCCTGTATCTTGATTTATAAAATCTACTTTATATTCCTGTTTAGCATTTCTTAAACAAACATAGGGACCATCTACAAAATTTACTTCTAAATAAGGTTTTTGAGGGATTGATGTTAAATCAATTTGTTGTAATCTTTTATATGCTTTTTTAGCTTGATTTTTCCAAGAAAATTCTTCACGTAATTCTTTAGAATATTGTAAATGCCATTTTTTCCATACACTATAATTACTATATACATCTTTAATTCTATTTACCAAACTATTAAAATCAGGAGTATAAAAATTACCTGGTATATTATGTTCATATGATAAATTTTCATTATTTGTAGCAGGTTCCTCACCTAATATTTCAACTCCTAACCCTTTACCTTTAGTAAATTCTAATTGGCCTGAACATTTAGTATATATTGAAGGTGTACCACATGCTAAAGCTTCTATTAAAGGTAGATTCCATCCTTCTGATCTAGCACAAGATATTAAAGCATCTGAATTTTGTAATAATTGGATATATTCTTTTCTATTTAAAAATTTTAATATTTTAATTCTATCATCTTCTAAACCATAATATTTTAATCTTTCTTCTGTAGAATTCATACCATCTACAGGGTAGGGGTTTTCAACATTTAATAATAATTCAACATCTTGATTATTTGGGAAAGCTTTAAGAAATCCTTCTATACTTTCTTTTACTCCTTTTCTATAATCCCATCTACCTACTATAGCAAATTGAAATTTATTTTTCTTTTTAGGCCTTGAAGGTGGTTTAAAAATATTACCATCTACTCCTTCAGGTATTACAAATATTTTATCTTTTGGATAACCTTGATTTATTGATATTTCTTTTTGCCATTCAGTAGGTACCCATAATTCATCTAATTTAAGTAATTGATTAAAAAATTGAGGTGAATATTCAGTTGATTCCCATACATTATATCCTATTCTATACCCATCATAATCATCATAAAATAAATGATGATCGTGTTCGTTTAAAATTATATTAATATCGGCTTTAAAATTATCCTGATAAGAATAAATAGGTCTCCATACTCTTTCTCCATTTCCTTCAAATAATACCTGTTGATGAAGCATTTTTTTCATCTGAGGTGTAAGATATGGTTCTTTATCGTGTGGTTTTAAGTTATAGCCTTGCCATTTTTTACCTACAGTAAAATTTCTAACTTTAACAGGGGTTAATTTATCTAAAGCTGTAAAAAAAGATTGTGCATGATTAGCATAACCAGTAATCCCAATAAAGCTTGTAGCAGCTAGAATATTCATAACATTTAATATAATAAAATTTATTTACTCTTCCTAGAGACTTTTACCTTTTATTTTAGGTTCTAAAATTTGTAATGGACCTTCATTAGTTCTATGAGCATGAACTATATAATAACAATGGGGTTTTCCACATTCACAACCTACTTCTATTTCTTTTTTAGTAACTGATTTTACAAAATGTTGACATGCATTACCAATTGGAGTAAGTTGTACAGTTATATTAATGTCATCAGTTAAATCTTCCCAATAATCAGGTAATTCAATTACTTCAGCAGTTTTTAATTTACCTCTATAATAAATTCCACGTTCGGGTCCTTCTAATGATGAATGTATTAAATAATACCCAGGCATTGATGGATGATCAATTTTAAA
>Ga0181410_1000807_pt1 | contig 13533 bp, 13 predicted proteins | sample 33SPOviralmetaG_FD_130112 | JGI IMG/M metagenome (GOLD analysis project Ga0181410, IMG submission 130112) | Marine viral communities from the oligotrophic San Pedro Time Series (SPOT) site, San Pedro Channel, CA, USA - 33 SPOT_SRF_2012-06-20 | ecosystem: Environmental > Aquatic > Marine > Strait...
TAGAAATCCGTGAGATGACTTTTTCTAACCACAATAAATTTTACAACAAACCAAACACATATACATAACATTAATATTTTTTTTTTATTCTTTTTTAATTTTATGCTCTCATCAGTCACAACTGAAACAAGACTACATAAAGGTTAGGTTATCGTATTTTACCGCACGAGTTATAGCAGTATAAATATGTCTTACATCTTCAAACATTTTATCACTCTCAAAAATAATAACATTTCCCTGACAAGTATCTCCTTGAGATTTATAAGTTGTTATAGCATAACCAAGTATAAAGTAATCGTGTATTTTATCTTTTTTAATACTACCTTCTATTTCCTTAAAGTAAATCATATCATCGTCATATTTTAATATAGTTAATATTTCGTTTTTAACCATACCCAAGTCACAATCATTAACATTAGATAATAATTTACACCCCTCATAAATTATAATGTCTTCATTATATTTATTATCATTTCCTGTATATTTTATAAGTTCATTTACACACTTATTAGCATGATATTTATTACAAATAGAATTAATCATTTTTCTTTTCTTATTAGTCCAGCATATATTCATATCAGCATTCACGATTTTATTAGTATTAAATTCATCTTTTGGAAAATGTTTAATTACTGAATTATATACATCTTCGCTAATTTGCAATAACTCACCATCATATCGTTTTACTTTGGTTAGTTCTATATAATTGTAATCACATATATCCTGAATTACATTATGATTAAAGTAATCTTTAAGATTTCCCATTTCTTCAATAGGAGGTAATTGTCTATAATCACCTGCTAATACAAATTTAATAGAAGAATGATTTTTAATGTATGCTATATGTTTCCATAGATAAGATGGTATCATACTAATTTCATCAATAATAATAACTTGTTTAGTAGCACAAATTGCTTTGAAATTTTTAATACACATTTTATTGTTTTTATTTAATGTTAAAAATCTATGTATAGTCATACCATCTAAATTATTTTTTGCTTTATTAGTAAAAGCAATAGGAGAGCATTTATCACCATATTTCTCAATAATCTTTTTTAGTATATATGTTTTTCCTACTCCAGCACGACCTAACAGCATAAATGATTTATTATCTTCTAATAATTGTAATATCTCATTTGCTTGGTTACTATCTACAATATTATCAATGTGTTTTTTTTCAACAGGCTTATAAACATATTGTGTGTGCCTATTAATATTCATTTGACATACACTTGTTTTAGGTTCATTTTTAAGTCCTCCTATTTCATCACTAATAATTGGTTTATTAATTGGATTATGAATATAGAATGCGTCTGTTTTTCGTGCTACAAGAGTTCCACCTATTTCTTTTATTTTATCATACATAAGCATATTGGATTGGTCAAGAATTTGAATATAAATAGGTAATCTATTATCAATTAATGTATTAGTTACCTTATCACCATAGAAATAAAACTCATCTTGTTTTTTGAAATATGCTTTACAATTTTCAATATCTCTCTTTTTAAAATAACATTCCCACATTTTATTTTCATCTGTATCTACACGAATAGTCGTCGTAGATGATTTTGTTTTACCCATATATCCACTTATAGAATTGATAACCAATTTCAATACCTTATCATCATTAATATTTTCTACCAATTCATCAATTAATTCTTTTAACATATTTTTATTATTACCTTTTACACAATTAATAAAATATTTAATGTTAATATCTATACCTTCATCTACTGCTTTTTTAGTCATAGCATTAGAATACCAATTAGTTCCATGTAGTAAAGTAAAATCATTTGTTTCAATATAATATAATCCAAATTCATTATCATATTCAGTCTTTTCACAAACTACTGAATTAAAATCAGTAAAGGCGTATTCCTCAATAGGGTTACACATCACATATCTATAAAATTTATTAAAATCATATTTTTCTATAAGTTCGTTATCAACTAAATCACTACCCAAATCATTATTACATACACCTATATGAGTTCTATTTTTTACATTATCAATCAATAAAGCATCTTGTATTTCATTATTCATATAGGAACAAGGTAATTTTTGAATGTATGGTGAAACTATAGTTGTTGCTGTTTGACCGGTATATTTATCACCAAAATAATTATGTATAATCTCATCGTATTCTGTAATAAAATATGTATCATTTAGTTTGAATGAACATAACACATTATTGAATAATTTAATACCCTTTCTATCATACGACATTAAATTTTTTTCTCTCATCATCTCAACAAGATATTCAAATGGTGTGATTTTTTTTTCATTAAATTCAAATGATTTATCACCTTCTTCTTTAATTTCCTTTTCTTCACCATGAAATATTTTATGACCCTTTGTAGCATTTTTATATATGTTTATCGTTTGTTGTTTAATAGATTGAATTGCATTCGTATTAACAATAGGATATAAATGATTGTTTTTCATTTCAAATATCAAAGGGTATCTTTTATGTGTTGTATCTTTAGATATTTTATCTTGGTAAAACATAACATTACCATCAATTAGAACATATAACGAAACACCCATATGATAACAAATGTTTTCAATATGTTCTATTGTGTATCCAAATTTGTTAGGGTTTAACATTTCATTATTTTCTGTATTTGTTATTTTCTTTTTTACATCATCATCATCTTCATCATCAAAATATTCATCGTCTAAATCCCTTGTAGCAAGTTCTTGTATGGTGTCATAATCCTTAACCATTTTTTTAAAACCCTTTACATTTTTATATTTATACATAATCCAGTCAGGAACACATCTATTAGTCTTTGTATCCCATTCTTCATTTGGTAAAATGTTATGACTATCTAGATTTAATACACCAGCATGTTTAATTTTAATCTTCTTCGGGTCTTTCGGTTTTTTTATATTAGTGATTTCTAAAAATGGTGATATATCTAAATCTAAATATGGTATTAATTCTTTTGCTACATTCACTAACTTCCCACCCGGCCCATGTTTTTCTTTTGCTGACTTATAAACATTGTCAGCAATAACATTAGTAAATATGAAATGATTAGGATATTTATTCACAAATCTCGCTATAGCATCGTTTTCACTTATAAACCATCTACCATCAAATAACAAAACAGCATCAATAGGTGATTCGTTCAGGTTTTTTAACACAACTTCTAAATATAACACTAATGCCTCTTCAATAGGATTTTTTTTTGATACAAAATTTCCTAATTTAGTTTCAATATTAAAAATATGAAAATCAATTTCACCACCTTTTTTTTCATTAATTTTCATACCCCTCATTTTTTGTAGGGGTGATTTAAATAGAACCATTCGGTTCTTCATTTTCCTCTCATTTGTTTTCTTTTTTCTTACTTCAATTTTTTTTTTATCTCTCTCCTCCAAAATATCCTTATTGAACTCGTCAGCATAATATCTAAACGCCAATTTTTCTTTTCTCTTATCACTTATTCCTAAATCAAATAGGTCTTCCACAGACTTAATTAATTGTTTCGTTGTTTTAAATCCATATCTCTTTCTTATTTTCGTCTTATCGCCATCAGTTAATTTAGTCACATCTCTAATTAATGTTTTAGACATTATATATATATTAGTTATAGATTATTTTTTAAATCAATTTTTTAAATATATATATAACTAATCAATTATATAGTTTACGGACGCATTGAAGCGTTACATCATAAATGTAGTCATCATAGCACTCATAGCCCTTTTTTTTTGCATAGTTCTTATTTGTGCTTAATCTTTGGTTCTCTAAATATTTATCATAATTATTATCTCTATATCTCATTACATTGTTGTATAATTTAAGTTTGCTTTCCGGTTTCGCACACCATTTAGCGTTTGCTCTTTTTTGAATATCGCTAATCGCCATTATTACTATATATAACTATTATTTTTTTTCTAAATCAATTTTTTTAAATATTAATGTTGGTTACTGATATTTTTTTCTCTCGTATTTATATATGAGTGATACGGAAAATACCAGTGAAATACCTGAAAATACGAGTAAATCTTTAGGAGAATCACAGGAAGTTGAAAACGAGAACCCCAAAAAAGAGGAAATTGTTAAACCTCGTAAAAAAGCACCTGCAATTAACAAGGACGGCACACCACGAAAAACTCTCACCGAAGAACAGCAGAAGGCAAGGTTAGAACTTTTGCGTAAAGGTAGAGAAAAGGCAAACCATAAACGACAGATATTAAAAGAACAAGCATTAAAAAATGCAAAAGAGCATCACCCTCCGTCTGTAGAAAAATACCCTGAACCCGAAACTGTTAAAGTAGTTAAACCAAGACCTAAAAAGAAAACGATTGTGATTGAAGAAAGTGATGATGATAGTGAAGAAGAGATAGTAGTTAAAAAAGTTGTAAGAAAAAAGAAACCTCCTCGTGACCCATCACCTGACCCTCCTCCTCTACCAATGAACCCCCCACCTCCCAGACCACCTGTAGTAAGACAAGAAACAGAACAAGAAAAGAAAAAGAAATTGAAACAGATGAAAGAAGATTTAGCAAATAAAAAAGCATATCGTTCTTTGTTTGATTAATGAAGTTCGAACTTCTTAAAATACTTTTTAATGACAATGACACTCCTTCTTATCATCAGGAAAAATAATTAACTCATTTAGGTTACGCTTGAATGTATGAGTTGGACAATGAGGTTTAAAACTAATTAATAATGAATCATGTTTATCCTGTATAGCATAATTGTATGCTTCCATAAATTTCTCTTCATCAACACTTCCTGCTAGTTCTTCCACCATTTTATCCATTTGTTTTTGTTGTTTATTTTTAAACACTATCATATGAGTTAAATTTTGGCGTAACACACGAGATACACCCTGACTCATAGAGTAAGTTTGTGAATTAAATATCACTCCTAACCCACAGGCACTACGCTCTCCGTATGGTTCAGTTAGACCGGCGATGTGTCTATTCAGTGTAGCAATTTTAGTAAAAAATGGACTATGGACTACCTGACTTCCAAGTATATCATCAAGTATAACTAAACTTTGAGGGGGTCTTACCTTTTTATATTTCCATACGGGTTTTTCAGGTGTCATCTCTAACCACCCAAGATTATCAAATTTAAATATATCTTCATCTGTAAATAAATCTTTCTTTGATTTAAGTTTTTTCATAAATTCATTGTAGTCTTCTAAATCCTGCAAATATTTTTCAAAGTCATCTCTATCTTGTTCTACAGCTTCTATCACTTGTTTAATTGAATCTCTGTTAGGTTCAAATACATCTTCTTCATCTATGTGTTTACCAAAATACGATTTATTTGATAAAAATGTTGGCGTTATTAGATAAATTCTATCATATACATTTGTTTTTTGTGCTTGATTCACAATTTTAGAACAGCAAAATGTCTTTCCTGAATTTCTCAAGCCGAAAATACCTAGCAAACAATTTCCATCTATACCACCTTGAATCACACTATCGTAAGCATTGGATACTCCCTTATTAGGTTCTGTATCCTTCCCATATAAACTAACTTTTTTTGTAGTAAATGTCATCTTTATATATATAACAATATAATTTATACTTTATCTAAAACAGAATCCATAGGTGTTGATTCAGCACCGGCATTTTCAGTGGAGATTTCAAATTTATCTCCACAGCACCCGCTATGTGTTTTTATCTTCATCTTATATAATTTCACAGCACATACAAAAATAAATAAACTAGCACTTGCCTCTAAACCCATTAAAGAAAAATCTTCAATCTCCATATATATATACTTTACACACACAAAACTTTTGTTTTACTTTTTTAAAAGTATATATATATATAATGCCGTTTGACGAGGAAGAACTTTTAGAAGTTATGATTGATGACCAATCAAATCAACCTTATGGTAATCCAGTATATATTAACGGAGGACTAAATAACCGAAAAATTGTAGCGGAAATGGCGTTTGAACCTGAAGAAACAAAACGATTACGGGTTCGTGAAGGCGGTGATGAATTTATAGATTTTAGAGCAAGAAGTAATGTCAATGATGATGAAATAAACATGATGTCTAAAGGTGCTAAAATTTTAAGAGAGGTATACGCTAATACAAAAGAGTTCAAAGGAAAGGATACACAAGATAGAACAAACTATATTATTGGTAGGAAGAAATTTATGGATTATGATGTGCTAGATACAACAACCAGTCTATCTCAAATATTTGTAAATGATGAAAGGAAAGAATTTATTATTGGTGTGAGGGGTGTTCTACCGGAATATGATGCAATAGATAGATTTAAATTTGGACAAATGGCGTTAAAGACATTTGGTATATTAAAACCTGATGATGTAACCGATTTAGGGTCATATTATAAAGAAGATAGAGATTCTATAACTGACATAGTAAATTTTGGTAAAAATGAATATCCTGATTATAAGATAAAATTACTAGGACATAGTGCAGGTGGCGGTATTGCAGGTGATATTGCTAGAGAATATAATATTGAAGCACACCTATATAATCCAGCAAGTAATTTGCTTGAACCAAAAAGAAATTTTGAGGGTTATGACCCACGCAATATTAACATATATACGAATAGTATTGACCCAGTGCCTATATATGTAAGAAAGGAACAAGACTATTCACCTGAAACCTTTTTCAATGTATTCAATAAGAAAAATTATTTTCCATTAGGACATAAACTTCGCAACTTTATAAACGAAGATAATATACATAGTGTTAGAAAGAAAAGTAGTTTTAAACTGGTTGAAGAAGTTAAAAATGTTCCACAAAAATTAATAGCATTTGAAGAAAAACTAATGCTTGGCTCACCTGAAACAACGAAAGGTTTAGTATCCAGTTATGATGATGTTGGTATATTTAATAATGATAATACAACAGTATTTAGTGTTTTAAATAAACAACCTGAAAATCCATTTACACCATATAGAAGTGTATTTGATTTGATTGATAGTAACAATGATAATAAAATTAGTTATAATGAATATAAATCATATTATCTAACAAAAGGATTATCTCAAAAAGCGATTAAAAAAATGTTTGATAAACTAGATACAAATAAAGATGGTTCTATTTCTTCACTTGAATGGAGACTTTAACATAGGATTGAAATTATTAGCGTGTCTTAACACCTTACCACCTGCATTTTCCATATCACATTTAAGGTGCGATAAACCAAATATTTGTAAATTAGATGCTGGTGATGGTTGAGCAATCATTCCATCACCATCTAACACATTATCTACATTTTTAGTTCTCGTTTTAACCATAGCCCCCATGTTATCATCAGGTAAAACGCAGGGGGCATTTTGGTCAGCAATTTGATAAACACTACCGACGAGTTGCATACCGGTTAAACCACCATCATTTTTATCCATTCTTGGGTCGTTCATAAGACCTCCTAAAATATCACCAACTCCGTCTGCCTTATCAAACTCACCGAATATTTGATTTTGTAATGGCGTAGCATATCCATTTTTGGAAATTGTAGTTGATACTGGAATCATTATATATATTTAGCAAGATATTATTTTTTTAAAAGTATATAATATAAATGAAATTATTTACAGATGAAGAATCAGATTATATGTGCCGTGATTCTAGACCAGTGCCTATGGAATTAAGACAAGAAGTATTTGATATGCTTATAGGTGATGAACATATAAGTAGATTTAATCCTATGAAAAAAAGAGGTAAAAAGGGTGGTGATGATGATGACCCGATGAACCCTTTTAAAAAATCATACCATACTCCAGCAAATATTAATATTTATTGTAATGCGGTTTGTGCTAGAGAGGGTCTTAATCCAGTAGCATTTTTAAAAGAATACAATCAGGTATATGATAGACTAGTGAAAGATGAACCTATAGCATACAACACCGAAAAATTAACAGAGAGATATTCTAACAATGCTATGGACAATGAAATGAGAGACATGGGAACAGACCCTACAAATCCTGAAATGAGAGATATGGGAACAGACCCTATGAATTTTATGAGTATACCAAGAGGCAGACCTCCGCTCCGTGCGAGAAATATGATTTATAATTTAATGACAGGTGAATATGAACCGAGAAGCGGTGATGTTGTTATAGTAAATCAAGACCCTGATGATATGGAAATGGAGAGAATGCGTGAAGCAATGCGTGATTTATAAAAAAATAATCTTACATTAATATATAAATGGCTACTTTTAAAAAAGTAAATCAAAATGGGGGTAAGGGGGCAAACCCCCCTGAATTAGTCAAAGAAGGATTTAAATACATAAATGATGATGGTGAAGAAGAGATTATTAAACGAGCAGAAATGAAAATGGAAGAGTATAAATACACGAAGGAACAACTTGAAAAAAAACAACAACTTATGGTGAAATGTATTGATTTATATCCTAATATGGATAAGTCTATTATTAATATTTTAGTAGATTATTATATGAACCACGAAGAGAAATTAGAAGAGGAATGTATGTTAGATGAAGAGTATAGAAAGATGGTAAATGTTTAGAGTTTTTTTATCTTTCGTATTTATATAAATGAATAAATACGAAAATGAATCACAATTGTTATTTATTTCAAGTGAGGCGAATTTTGAAAGTTTAGGTAATCAGGCACATTTTAAAGTTGATTTAAATGACCAACCATTCAGCAACAATGATGGGTCTTTACTTAAGATGTCTGTAAAAGAATTCAATATAGCAAAAAATTGGTATAACATAAATGATACAAATAACAAGGTGAGAATGTTTTTAAAAAGTTTTTCATCAGGAGGAAAAACCATTAATGATATTGATAAAATAGTTGAAATACCAGTAGGAGATTATCTTACACACGAATCACTTTGCTTATCGTTTATGAGTGCCGTAACCTCTGTTATTACTTCTAATAGTGATTTAGTGTTGAGTGATTTTACAAACACGACTTCGTTACAAACTTTTAGTAAAACATCTCATGTATCATCATTTCAAGACGAACCATCATTAAAGACTAGATATAATGATTATAGATTACAATTTAATTTATCAGTTAATGTAAGCAGTTTTGTTTGGTCAAAAGCACCGCAGTTCCAGTGCCTAAATATTGGAGATGGTAAATCATATAAACTAAATGGTGCTAGTGATAATTTAACAAGAGATGAATTATTGAATGATTCTTATATTCTTTTAGGAGGAGAACGCATTGAAGAATTTTATGGCGGTGATACACCTATTTATGACCAAACTGATGTTCCTGTTTCATTTAGCAGTAAAATAGAATCAACTGATACTCATAAAATTCAAGTATGCAGTTATTACCCTATGAATACCTCATTAAACACTATGCCTAATTTATATATAACTTCAAGACAATCTCATTCTCAAGCATCTAGCAGTTTAGAACAAATTTCTAATGAACACGCACATAGTTTTATCCAGTCTAGTATTATAGCAAAAGCAAAACGAGAAATAGACAGAGATGGTGGTGTTTTTTATAGAATCACACAACCTAGTTATTTCTTTGCTAATGTAACTGCATCTGTTTTAAATTTCGTAGAGTTTGATTTAAGAGATTCAAGAGGTCGTTTGATTCCATATCCTAATCCAGCACTACCACCTGTCACTGTTGATACTTATGATGCTGGTAATCCAAAAGGTCAAATTAAAAATGGTAATTCGGTCGTAGATATGGTTCTTTTAGTAGAAAAATATGTTGGAAATTCGCCACAGAAATTACAAGGATTCGCCCCCCCTGAATCTAATCCTAATCCAAACTTAAGGAGTAATTTAACAATACCAAGAAAAATGTGTTAAAAAAATCTAAATTTTTTAATCTTATACTATAATATAAATGGAAAATTCAGGTGCTCTTCCTTCTAGTCTTTCGTTTGCTCTCTCGGTTGTTCAGGGAGTTTCTACTAATGCTTTCTCTATTCCTTCCAGCACCGGACAGGGTTCGGTCGCCGGTGGTGGTTCAAGTATCAAATTCAATCTCCCTACCACAGGTATAATGGACTTCAAAACATCAAAAATGACATTTTCGGTCAGCACAGCGGGTAAAGGTGCTCGTATTCCTAGCAACATTGATTCGCTCTTCTCTTCGTGCAGAATTACGGCGGGCGGTCAAACCATCTGTCAGGCAAATAATTTATATGGTCTTATTAAAAACATTAACTACAATACCGGTGTAGAAATATGTGATGATGTTTTAGGTCACCCTGAAGTTCTTGATGTTGTTCAGTTAGATGGAAAGAACATCAAACCAGATGATGAGAATGAATCTTACGACAGCGGTGTAGGTGCGGTTTCTCGTATGTTCGCCGTTGATATGGGTGAGATTGCCCGTATATCGCCTCAACTCGTTTCGCTTGATTTACTCCCGCAGATTCAGATAGAGTTCATAACCGCCCCTAACAATGTTTTAATCAGTGCTAAATCCAGTGACCCTCGTGGCAGTTCGTCCAAATCATTCACAATTGCCAACACTGGTGCTACATTCACAATTGATAGACCTCATTTTGTTGCAAATTGCTACTCGCTTCTTTCATCTTCGTATGCTCAAGCGGTTCGCCAACGCATTGAAGATATTGGTTACCTAACTCTTGTATACCCGCAGTCGCTCGGTTTCACACAGAATTGGGTTGGAAATTCGCAATTCAGTCTTGCGGCTAATTCGGTTAAAAAACTCACAAGTGTTTGGCGTTTAAGAGACCATACCACACAGCGTGGTGCTATTCCTATTGCTGGAAGATGTGTAGGTGTTTCGGCCGCTATGGGTGGCGGAAATGGTAAAGATGGTGCTGGATTTGTTGTCAGCACAAGCGATGCGACCAATGGGTCGTCGTCTGCAACAATAACACCCGTCTGTGCTCAAGGAGAACGCAAATATCAGGGTGCGGTAAATAGAATGACTTGGCCAAATTTATTACCCCTTGGTTCGGCTCAAACCGGTATGTCTAGTGGCGACGGTGGAATATTTGCTGATTATAGCACAACAACTGATGCTCTTGACTTTCAGTGGTCGCTTAATTCGGCTCAATATCCTCAATTTGCTATGTCTCCTGCTGATGTTCTCGTTCAGGTTAATCGTGCGAATGATGTTGATAAAATGCCTGATTGTGCTTCGTTCCAAGAATTCTTACAGAACAAGTTTGTATGTGCTGTTAAACTTGATTTACCCAAAGGCAAATATGACAAACCATGTGTGTCAGGATTATCAACGACTTCGCAGAACGCATTTTTTGGTATCCGTTCTGTAGGCTCGGGCTCTGACCATAATCTCTTTGAGAACACTATTCTCGCTGAAACTGATGTTATGTGGAGAGTAGGTGCTAATAAACAGATGGAGATAATTAATTAAGGTGTGATATTTAATTTTTTAATATTTTTATATATAAATGGTTGGAGTTTTTCACGAAAAAGCATTAATAGCATTACATAAATATAATTGCCCTATTTCACAAGATGAATCAGGAAATCTTATGGTTAATGTTGCAGTCAAAAGAACAATAAATAATGATTTAGTATTCACATGCCCTTTTTGTGTGAGTAAAAGAAAGAAAAATTTAAATCCATATGCTAATGCTAAACCGGTTATTCATATACACGGAGGCAGTTGTTATGGAACAAGAACCCCTCATTGCACTCTTGAAACATACAAATTTTATAACCTACCTAGATTTGAATTTAATTTAGTAGAAAATGTAAATTATGTTTCAAGTGATTATTTGAAAGGTAATTATTAGATTGAAAAGCATTTTAAAAAGTTCGAACTTTATAGTTGATATATACACTTTTAATAAAAAGTATATATATATATATATGTCTAATCTAACAGGTAATGATATTGGAAATTTTGATGTAGTTAATACTGAACAACTTTTTGTAAATGGTGTAGAAATAACTGAAAACGGAGGTGGAGGTAGTAGTTATGTATTACCATTAGCTAGTAATGGAACTCGTGGCGGAGTTCAAACTGGCTACACAGCAAATGATAAAAATTATGCGGTTCAGTTATCAAGTGAAAAAATGTTTGTGAATGTTCCATGGGAGAATACACAACTCACTTTAACTGGAAGCGATGGGATTGATGTAACTAATAATTCAGCATTATCAACTAAATTTGATTCGGCAAACGGCGACAGCACTACGACGATATACGAGATAGGTGGTATTCCATCAGGAACAGCATTTAGCGAATTAAAATCTCTATCACTTCCAGCACTCATAGATAAAATGTTTAATCCTGTTCTAATTCCAATCAAGACTACCGCTTCTACAATTTCAAGTTTCAGCAATACTGTTCCATCTATCGTGCGGTGCGGAGATACATATAATACAAATATTACCTTCAATATTAATTTAGGCGGTATATCGTATCAAAATGGAGATACAATAAATCAAAATAATAATGATTACTTGGGTGAGATTACAAGTGGTTCTATCATCCTATTTGGTCAGTCATCGGCATCATTAACCGTTAATTCTTCATCAAGAGGATTTAATACATATAATAATACAGGATTTACATGGGGAGAACCTACTGGTTCAAATACCTCTATTGCCTATACATCGTCTTTTACTTTTGATGTAGAAACATATACACTTGTAGATAGTAATGGGAATAGTTTTACTGATAGTAGCGTTCCTCTTCCAGCAATAGCACAGACGATATCAACATCAGGAACATACAGAACTACTGCAAAAACTACTACTGCGGTGTATGAATTTCAAAAAGGGACATCATCGGGGTTTACATCAGCAAATTTATCTAACAATCCAGCATCTTTTACTTTTAGTCAAGACTTTACAGAAACATCATCATTCAGGCATACAGTATATATACCATCTGTGTATATCACAGCAGGTAAGCAATACAAGATACAAAAATTAAATACAGTATCAAACAACTATGAGGATTTAGCAGACACACAATTTACCACTACAACATTAAGTATTAATGTTGGAAATCTCACAGGTGTATCGTATCAAAAAAGAGAATACAATGGAATTTTAGCAACCGCCGGAGATTACAAGTTAGTAAGAACATAAATTAATATCTATGTATATATAAATGACAAGACAAACAGGTGTGTTTAGTTTTGCTGATAATTTTGAATGTAGTTTATCAGCACCATTAGATGCTAGGTCAACGACACCTTTGAAGAGTCAATTAACAGGATTTACTGGTATGTATTTAGGTATGCTTGTTGTAGTAACAAGCGATACAACAGACAGCAATAATGGTTTGTATAGATTAAAAGAAAATGATGGAACGACATTAACAGATTGGGAACAGATAGGCACTGGTAGTAGTATTTCAGTTGCAACATCAAGTGACCTAGGAGGTATTAAAATAGGATACACCAAAAGCGGGACGAATTATCCTGTGGAATTAGATAGTGAAAAAGCGTATGTGAATGTGAGTGAAATATCCTCTCTACAAACCAGCGTTTCAAATAATACAACAGGAATAGGCGAATTCCGTGCCGATTTAGTTGATTTATCAACAAACTATTATGCATACAAATCAAGCAACGATACAGCGGTGGCAAATAATACACAAGGAATAGGCGAA
>Ga0181410_1000815_pt1 | contig 13495 bp, 26 predicted proteins | sample 33SPOviralmetaG_FD_130112 | JGI IMG/M metagenome (GOLD analysis project Ga0181410, IMG submission 130112) | Marine viral communities from the oligotrophic San Pedro Time Series (SPOT) site, San Pedro Channel, CA, USA - 33 SPOT_SRF_2012-06-20 | ecosystem: Environmental > Aquatic > Marine > Strait...
ACAAGTGGAGGGTCACCCCAAATGTCTCTTAGTTTGTAGTAGTTTCTGATGTTGTTTTGATTACCAGTAGGTAGTTCAGATTCACGCCATGTTGGTAGTGTTTGCAGTGTGTGGTTGAAGCCTTGAGAAAACTTACTTATTTTCTGTGGCTTCTTGTATTCCGTTGCCGGAATGATTGTGAAGTCCATTTAATTCATTCAGTAGTTCGTCTTTAATGCGAACACCAAGCGGTGTCAGTCGTAGTTGAATCCTACGTCGATTTAAAGGGTCTGCCTCCTTGGTGATTAAGTTGAGTCCCGCTGTCTTATATCTGTTCTGACTACATAAGTAATCAGTGTTACGGCTACCTGATGCAGTGCTTAACTCTAAGTCTTGCTCCATTCGTGCCTTATGGCATTTGTCGTGGGAGCAGACATAGAGAAAACATTGCAATGCCTGTAAGGGCATGTTGCCGTCATCCGTTAGGAGTCTGACAATCTCAATCGCCTTGAAAACGGCAAGGGCGTCGTCGTCTGTAACGAGTCCCCTTAACGGGTCCATGATCTAAGGGTTTGGGACCACCACATTCTAGCCTGATTCTCCACAAGTGGATAGAGACATCAGTAAAGGATTCCTTATCGATGCCGAGATAGAAGTCTCCAAAGGAGAGAATGTTCATGTGTGTCCTTGGTGTGGCTCTTTAATTAAACAGCAGATTTGCTTAAGAAGGGAGGTTTTTATCTTCATTTTCGATCAATAAATGTTTGTAACGATCATCAATTTCCCAGTAACCTTGATACACTCCACAACGGCAAGCTGTGGTATGAGCACAAACGCGGCATGCAAAACCAAAACATTCTTTGCCTGCACGTTTATCAATTGGTACATCTTCGTTATTGAGCAAGTCGCGAGAAAACGTACAAGTGGCTGCTTGACCGTGTATGTGAGACCTTGACATTTCCTCAAGTGCTTGAGATAAGGTCAACCCCCATTTAGCTGCATACAGTTTTAAAACTTGTGCATCTTGGTCTGACAGCTGTACGACGACACGCTTCAATGAAATGCACCAACTACTGACCTGTGAGAACCATAATCACGTATGGGCCCAATAGTGCGAGATTTATTCGTTATTGCACTCAACTACGAATTGTGTCATCTTTCATTTGTGCGTCCATGAGTGTGACAAGTTCATCTTTATGGTCATGCATTAAGATTTCTTCATAAAGCGTATCAACTAAGAAATTAAAGGTCGAAGTCTTCATAGTTGACATCTTCTCCGATTGGATTTGGTCCGATGTAATGCTGTGATTCATGAGTGGTGATACATAAGTCATGTGTTTTTGCTTTGCAGAACTCAACAAGTTTTCTATCTGCTGCGCTGTGTCGCTTGTAGACGTACTCTTTGACTTTCTTTGTTTTAAGATGTGTCGCTCTGATGATGCAGCACACATCTGGTGGTAACTCCCACCCCGAAACTTTCCAGTCCATAATGTCTATAAATAGATGCTGTTCAAACATCTCAGCAGGTGCGTCCCTGTACCGTCTCCAATTATTTGGAAAGTACTTTTTACGTTTACGGTTACCATTCATCTACGATCCTCACATTAAGTAGTTTTGTATTCCTGTCTTCGGACAATTCCAATGCTGAATAAGCTGCGTCCATGGAATCGGCGGCTAAGATAAACATCTTTTCACCACTAGACAGCGTTACTTGATACTCCTTTGGTGAGTGTGAATCTAAGTTATACTTTTGGTTTTCGTCTTCGTGCTGGTCTTGGTGTTGCAATAGAAGGCTCCGGTTGGTTGAATGATTCGCGATTCCTTAAGTCGCGATAAATAGGTGCCCACTTATGATCTGGGAAATGATGTAACCAACAGCTAATTGCATTCTTGATGAAGTAATCATCATCAATACTTTCAGCGTTTGGCTTTTCTGTGTTCATGTTGTTGTACAATACGTTGTAAGTTTTGGTATTTAGTTTTGAGATAGTTGATGAATGCTGGGGTCATTTCTTTCCGTAGTAACGTGAGGTGATACGATTGGAACGTTGATATACAGTTGCCGTAGCAAATAACCCAAGCATTCCAATAATGGCTAGGATGATTGTGGTTTCAGTAGGCATTAAACATCTCCTTATAAAGGTCTAGGTTTTGTTCTTTGTATTCTCTGTTAAGTTGTAGTATCTGCTCACGACACCAATCAGCTTGAAATGCGTGGTGATACATCTCCTCACGTAGCTTGGTTTGCATGTAATTACGTTCAGTAATAGTCATTTGATAAACGTGATGTGTACATGTCCGCTGCTAAGTTTTTGATACAACTTCTCCATTACCAATGGCTTTTTGATTCTTGTGTCTTTGCCACGGTGGTGGATGATGAGTTGCATAGCTGCGTCCTTGGTGAGTGTGAAGAGGTTGATGTGGACAAAAAAATAATACTAATAGACAAGCTGTTAGTATTACTTTGCATTAGTGGACAGAATAGTGATTAAATAACGCTGGCTAATTCTTTAGCGTCATCGTTGACTAATTCTAATTCATCAGCTACGTCGTCTACATAATGTTCTGCGATGTCGCGGAAGTCTATCTCTTGGATTGCAGAGTTGAGCATATCGTGGATGAAACCGTTGGAATCACCCGGAGCAAGAGAATACTCTACAAACTCTTCAACGTAGCTTTTAATGTAATCTTCAATATTGTTTAAGATGTCGCCTTTGTCTTCGCAACCGTCAAACATATCTAACATCTCTGAGAAATCAAAGTTGTTAAACCACATATTACATAGCCAAGTTTCGTAGTTTGTCCAGCCGTTGTACTTAGTGTTAGACATAGCAATAATTAAAGAATGGTGTGTGAGTGTGGATGTAATTTAAGCAAACGCTGCGAGATGCTCACAGCTACCGTAAGTTGCACACTTAGCATCGCAATACAGTAGGTTATGGTTAACCCAGAAACCTAAAGACATATTGTCTTGTAGTAGCAAGTTAAGAATAGCTTTACGTGATACATTGGTGTACACATAGCATTCTCCGTTGTTGTACTCAACGAAAACCTCAGCATTGACTAAATCAGTGCTGATGTTGTTGACACAAGATGAAGGACGTTGAATAGTGTTGATAGCGAATGGATTGAACATAAGTGGATAGGTAGTGTGTGTGAAAGTGTTAGTTAGTAAAGTTCAAGCAAGTTGGAGATAGTCAACGTCACTGTTGACAAGATACTTAGAAACCCACTTGCCAAGTGATTTAACACTGCCAAGTGTGAGTTGATAGATGCACTCGTCACAGACATTGCTGTATAGATAAGTCTTGCCACTTGCAAACTTAACCTTGACTTGATTGCTGCCTTCGCTGATACCTACAGAATCAACAGCTGTTGAAGTGTAGTCGTTAGCGTAAAGGAATGTTGTTTGCATTGTGATTGTGAGTATAGAATAGTGATGACGTAGTTGTCACCTAGTGAGGTAAGAATACCTCATACTGTCAACACTAGTGATGACAATAAGAGATAATCAGATGAGGTTACACTTGATAAGCTGGGCTACATAACCGCTGTCGTTATCAGCAATGATGTGTGAAGCAAGGAAGAAAGGGAGAAGACGGAATGTCATAAGATTGTCCAGTAGTGGATAGACAGTAGGCTTGAGAAGGTTGGTGCTTGACTGTCGATGCTGTAAGCATAGCAGAGTTGAGAGCGTTTGTCTGGATAAAGTGGACACCTTGTAGATTGTCCACAAGTGAGAGAGTGATGGTGCTTCTCTCCCCTTGACTTAGTAAGTATGGCACAGTTGCAACCGCTTTGGGTGGTTGAGTGTACACCTTATCAACTGTCCATTGATGGATAGGTTGAGAGTATCGTAGCTCAATCAGTTAATAACTAATAGCACTGTTATTATATTATTAGCAGCGCACTGTCTGTTACGTATAGGCTATAATGATTGTGAATATTTAGTGGCATCAGTCTGCTGTGGTACGATATCGTATCAGCTATGATTAATGATAAGATATGTAACGCCGACAGATTGGTGTGGATTGAGAGAGGAGTAGTGGCACGTATTAGTAACGTATTAGTGTCACATAGCAGTGTTTTGCACGCCACTAACAGTCGCGTGCGGGTTAAAGAGGGGGGGTATGGGGGCAACTTGCGTCCCTGCACCTACGTATATGGCTTCAGAAAATTATGTCAAAATTCTAAGAGGTAAAAATGAAGCGATTAGCCTCATTTAAACGCTTCATGTAACCATTTTAGTCTCTAAACACGGATTCTCCTCTTCATTCTGTACTTCAGAAGCAAAAGACGTATCAACACGCCCATCTTCAAGCGTTGTATCAGTATTCCATTTATTACGCTGAGGCACCCCGTAGCTTTCGTCCATCAGGAGACACCATTCTTTGAGAGCTTTACCAGTATCAGTAAACTTAGCATTACCAAGAGTACGCCAAGTATCTTTAGGGTCATAATGAAGACGGGATGTATTCTTGTAATAACTAACGAAGTAGTTTGGACCTTCTCTTACACGGTGATATTCGTACCTCATGTATTGAGTATTACCTTCGTACTCTTCTGGTTTCATATAGTATTAAATAAATAAACTAACGGATGTAATCACTGAATTGATAAGTGAATTCATTCAATGAATTACAAGATCAATAAGTAGATAGTTCTAGTTTGTGTCTTTGTTGTTTGGGGTTTTTACAGGATGTCCATTCCCGGGGACATCACTAAAAAGGGGAAAAGATTGTCTCCTTTCCCCAGTCCAGAGTTCGAGTCCACCCTCTCTCCCCCTGTATAAGGCAGGGAGCTGGCTAAACCCAGTTAGGGACTGAGGTTTGAGAGGAGCCTCTAGCTTGTTGTCTTTGGTCTTTATTTAGACCTAAAACGAGGTGATTAGCGGACCCTTGAGGGTCTTCTATAGTTGATCTAAGCACGTCTAACCACTCTTCACGTTTACGAGTATTAATCTGTTCTTGAGCAGATATCGCCATACAATCAGTAAAGTATTGAACACCTTGACTAAGACAATCAAGTCTGTCATCGTGTTTAACTGCACCTTTTTCACGGCACATTCTACTCATCTGGTAGAAGAGCATGTAGAGGAGTCTAGATTCGGGTGCAGCATCTTTGTTGGAGTTGTAGTCCCAATCAATAACAGAGCGATCCACAACAAGCCTATGCTGATTAAGCACGGGTTCCAAGGTATCAATGATACGTTGTTCTTTACGGACTGTTGCTCGGACTTCTTCGACATCTATACCTTGTTTTGTTTGTACTAAGTGTTTTTTAAATAGTTCAGCGACGATACCATCACCGAAGTTAGTTTCGATTACTAATTTAGTAACATTAAATTTGCGGCAACCTTTTAGAATGTCCAAAAGAGTGTTGTCTGAGTACCCATCTCTGTAAGCACGCATTTCGTGCAAGTACAGGAAACCGTTGCGTTGGGAGATATACGCTGCTGCCGTTTCATCCGAGCCACGACCCGACGGGTCAACACTGCAGATTGTTTCTTGGTAGGAATCCCAGTCTCCTTGGAGCTGCATTGGACTGTAGAAATAATCTCCAGGTAATCCGACAGTTGGAGCATCCCTGATGATGTTTCTGGGATCTGAGCACCAAACGATGGAATCGGGAGCAGTAGAGGGATTAACGCTAGTGACGATAAGGTCAGCCATTTTAAGGGGGAACTTTTCTGCGTCACTAAGTGAAGTATCGAGCATGAATTGAAGCATGAAGTTGCTTCGTCCCATTGCTGCTTCACGTTCAATAAGGTCTTCATCATTAAATCTATCGGGGTCAGTTACAGCCCATTTTTCAGAGCCAGTGTCTATATCTTCTTGTAATTGAGGAGCTATGAGACCCTCGTAATTAGCCAGGGAGCGTGGGAAACGTGCTGGCCATATGAAAGGTCTATAATTACGTTCTGCAAGCTTCCTATAGACCGTAAAGACGGTCTGAGGAGTACCTAAGTACATAATGCGGCTATCATCTTTAGGAGTAAGGATAGATTCAGCTTCAGTACATAATTGAAGAAGCTTTTCACGCATCATTTCTGTCATTGAGTTACCAGGGACTTCGATGTCGTCCAGAATCATTAGGTCGGCACGACTACCAGTAAGCTGACCAGTAATACCCACTGATTTAACAGAAGGAGCTTGGTGAGGGGAGCAATTAACATCGAAAGAGATGCGAGACCAACGGGAGTCATCAGATTTAGGGCGCAAATGTACCAACCAAGGTGTTTCAATTATCAGTTTCTGTAGGAAGATAGACATATTGTCTGCACGTTCTTTAGATGCAGAGATGATCATGATTTTCTTTTCAGGATCTTTAAATAAGGTCCAAAGAACAAACGCACCAGTAATCCAAGATTTACCGATTCCTCGGAAGGCTTGTATTTGTAGACGTTTAGGACCATGTTGTAAGTAGTCAGCGATTGCGTATTGTGCGCGTGTCGGCGTAGGAAGATCAAGCTGTCCCCATAAAGCTTGTAAGAACAGCTTGAAATCATCTTGTAACGCCTCTAGGACGTTTGTCATTTATGCATAAGTGGATAGTTATTGGTTAGCTCGAACTCGTTTAATTAGATCGTCAAGATCCTGCCAGATTTCACCTGTTGCTTTGTTTGGGACATAGTTATTATCAACCTGATCAACCCACCAATCCATTAACTTTTCTGGGGTGTTTTGTGCTTTTAATATTTTTTCCCATTGCTTTTGTTTAAATTCATCGCCAGCAGGTATCAATACCTCTTGATGCAGACGATTATGTGGTGTGTCTTGAATCCAAGCGTTATTTGACCGCACGTCTCCTGGTGTGACACCCTTCTTCTCTGCATACTCAAACATAGTAATAACATCATCCATATGTGCCTTACCTTGAGCTACAAACTCCTCCATTTTTTTAAAAGCGGCTGAAGTACCGCCTTTTGTTACTAAATGGTGAGCATGTACTGCCTCTGTAATTGTTTCCCCTTTCCTTGCCCGTTCTAAATCCCATACAGCTCTACCTTGTGCTCTACCTTTTGTTGACCCGTAGAGTTGTGGATCAGCTTCTGTAAATGGTTTTAGATTAGACCGCTCAGAGTATAACAGTGCAGGTGTTTTTTTAACTTTTGCTTTTGCAGACTTTACTACTTTTGGATCGTCTGATATTAAAGCAATTTCACGGTTTTGATCAATCTTGTTTTCAAGCTCTTGCATTCTTAGATTTCTTTTTGTCAAATGCTTTGCAAGTTTAGGATCATTAGCAATGATTTCATCACCGAGTTGTCTGCCAGTAACTGAAGCAACCTGTGGATTGTCAATTGTGACTGCTTTCATTACTGTAGGAGTTAAATCATTACTTGCCACTCGACTGCCTAAATGCAGACCACCCCCAGTACTTACGGGTACAAATCTGCTTGCTGTGCTTAAATAATCTGCTACTTTTACAGTTGCTGATAGTGCTTTTCCAATCCCTGCTCCTACGCCTTCTTCTAATAAAGCAACCCCCGCATCACCCCATCTTGTATCTATTCCAGCCGTATTAAGCTTGTCATCCAATACTTTTTTAGAACCTTCTAGGTTGTCGGCAAAAGTCTTAATTGGACCTGGGCTGTATCTAATAGCGCCGTAGGCTTTTGCGATTGTCGGAGCTACTGTTTCTACTACTTGCTGTACAATTGGCTGTTGAGCTACATCTCCAATAAAGTCTTTTACTGGTTGTACGGCATTATTTAATGCATCCCATTCTTTAGCTCCAAATGCATTATTTTTTAGCTTTGCGAATGAATCTACAGTTTGCCATTCATAGTCATCGTTGTACCAAATTCTTGAACCTACAGGCCATCCATATTCTCTTTGTTCTGCATAACCTGATGCTTGATTATGATGCGGCATAAAAAAAGCCCCCTTGCGGAGGCGTGTATTAATTAATTCGTGTTATTCAGTAGCCTTTCTTGACGGGCTTTTTCTTTTTCTTCTTTGGGTTTGTATGTGAAGCGATCTTTAGTCCGTGTCCTGGCTTATGCATTAGTTAATGTGCGATAGTATTAGTCCTTCTCTTAAAAGGTTTTGTCCGAATTGCTCTCTCATCCAAGAGCGCCAATGTTTACTTCCTTTGTCCTGATTACACTTGGTACACGCTGGTACAACATTCGATGAAATGTCTTCTCCTCCCTTGCTTCGAGGGTGTACGTGATCCAAAGTGAGTTGATGTAGTTCATAAGTTTCTCCGCAATAAACACATGTACAATCAAAATGTTCTTTGATGCTGCGCCTCCAAAGGCGCTTTGCTTCAGAGGATGTCATGGTTATTAGGTTGTAAAGGTAATGTTCAGGAGTTGGAAGTAGAGGGGTCATGTGTTACGTATTTTTAATCGGCTTTTACGGTTCTTAGAAGGACTTTGCAGCGTCACATCGCTAGCTTTCTTTCCTCCTTCTTTACCGGGTTTATGTGCGACATCTTTGCCGTCACCATTGCCGTAAGTACCTTTAGCTCGATTAGCTGCATTAGCTGCAGTACGTATTTTTAACCCTTTCTTGGTTTTATTGTATTTAGCCTGTTGCTTAAGTCGTTTAGCTTTAGCAGTAGGGTTTGAGTTGTAATAACTAGCTGTGCTTCCTGCCATAAAGTCTGCTCTGTACAAGTTCTGGATCAATGGTTGGCATAATGCCTGCAAGCTTTGAAAGAGGATTACCTTCTACTGCAACACCACTGATGTCATTTTTGGCTAACCAATCGCAGGCTGCTTTTAAGTCTTGAGTAGAAGCTTCGCCGGACTTCACACGCTTTAGAAACTCAGTAGTTACTAGGTTGTGTAGTTCGTTAAACTGCTCTTCACTTGCTTTCTTCACTTACCACCTTCTTTGCTTTTTTAGCTTTAGGCTTTGGCTTTGCATCAGCTTGAATCTCAAGCCGTACATAGTCTTCAACCGATTGATGACGCAAAGTTTTTTCAGCTTCCTCTACAGTCTCAAATTCTTGAAGTACTTTGTTGCGTGTAACATCTACTAATTTGTAAGTCATAGTTATACGTTGTATCCTTTACGTTGTCCTGAAAGTGCTTTTTTAGGCTTCTGCCATTGGTATGGGTTGTGGTGACCTTTACCGCCACCTGGCCTATCTTTCAAACCTTTTGTGTAAGAATTTTGCCTATCACCTTCTTTGTGAGCCATAATTAATTCCTCAATACAATTTGATCTAATTTATTTTCGATACGTATCATGTGGTCTTCCATACGCTGTACCATTACTGACAAATCAGCTTTGGATACATAGTCTTGAGCAACATTTAGTTCAATAGCATCGATACGTCTATCAAGACCGCTGATACGGTCATGTACATTATTTATTCGGTTGTGTAGTCTGTTGTTTAATGCTGCTCCACCGCCTATTAATGCGACAAGAGCAGTTATTGCTGCTTCCATTTATTCGAGGGCAACGATTGGTACGATGTCATTACATAAAACTTCAACACGAGATCCAGGTCTAAAAGTAAACCCTGATTTCATTATTTCAGTACACTTTAATGCTCTGACTAATTCATAGTCAAGACGCATCTTGGCTTCATGTTTACGGGCGATAGCTTTACAGGTTTCGATCATGCCACCATCAAGCGGCACTGAAAAGCTAATTTGTGCTCCCCAGTTATTATTTTTGATGTAACTATCTGGATTCATAGGGGTTGTATCATTACCCATATAAAATGGTGACAGCTGCATAGTTGTACCGTTACAGCTGTTATTACCAGAATAGTATTGTCTTGACGGTGCTCCATTATTTTGGAATTGTACCGCCTGATTAGTTACGTTACCTGTAGCTGCTGCCACAGGATTTGATGTGTTTTGTACTTTAGGATCTTCTGCGTATACAGGTACTACTGCGAAAAGATTGATAATGAGGTAGTAGTAGAAAGCTGTTGAATACTTTCGTCTACGTTGATTGACTCGACTATTCCGGCACCCCTGTTTACCAGTTCCAGTTGAAACTGTTCCCCAGAGTTTGTTAGCGAATAAGTTGTAGAGGGATCGACAATATCCCCACTTGGTGTTACGTTTGTTCCTGACCATGATGAATAATCCCCACCATAAATCTCAGTCGCAATTGTCCGATCAATATCAATGGTGGTAGTAGTAGTAGATTGCATTGACCCCTGTGTAAAGTTAGGGGTGACACTTTGAGCTGCTGCTGGACTAGCCAGCATTAAAAGTAATAGTAAGCTTTTCATTCGTCTTTCTTTTTCGGATCAGATGATTTATTGTTGGACTTATTATTAGATGTAGTTAAACCAAATGTAGCGAGTGCTCCTGTAAATATAGAAGCAGGGAAAGTTATGTCCCCACCAACGCTTTTTTTAAACATAGGTAATTCTACATAGTTTAGAGTGATAATAAAACCGCTCCAAATTACAACACCTAGGCGTACAAATGTCCCAAGGATCTGAAGTTCGTCTTCTGTGTTTTCTTTTACTTTGGCTAAGAAGTTTTTGGATTTTTCTCCGGCTGCTTCTTCTTTAATTTGCTCCATGCTGTTTTAATAATAGGTTTAAAGATTGTAACTAAATGTTTAAATAAAGATTGACCTATTAATGTGGCACCTACTGAAATAAATGCAGTAGTAGCTGCAGTAGTCATGATCGTTGTTGTAGGCATTGGGACTTCAATGTCCGTAAATGGTACTTCTATGATCTGTGCTTCTGGTGGAACATAAGGTGTAGTTGGTGTAACACTAGGATTGGTATCCTTTGTTTCTTCATCATTAGCCTCACTGTTAATTCCTTCTATACCAGGCGGTGCCCTAAGCGTGTTAGGAGGCACTACAAGCGGTTTGTAGGTGGGTATATCCGCTTTCGGGGCATCTAGTATAGGACCGGGTAATTCCGGCGCTTCAGGCAGCTCTGGGTAGGGGAAGACAGGTATCTCTTCCCACTCCATTATTTAGTTGGAAATAATCCTGCAGTAACAAAAGCAACTACCTTGTCATCGATATCATTATCAGTTGACTTAGCATATGCTTTTAAAAGATCAAGAATCAGAAATTTTACCTTTTCTGACTTCATGAATGAAAATAGGATTGGACGGATAAGGGTAATCATAATTAGCTCCAGGGTGTACCGCTTGCCTTAGTAGGTGCGGCTTGCTCGTCAAGTTGTGCTTGAAGTGCTGCTTCAACTTCAGTTACTTTTTCAGCAGTAAGAAGATCCTTTACCCAACCAACAACTGTCTCTTCAGTAAGTTCAGCAAAAGGTACAAGGGTGTCAGGACGTTCCAAACCAATTGAACCGTAGGCACCTGAGCTATAAGTTTCATCAGTAGCATTAACAGTGTAATGCGCTGTAAATACATAACCGTCAGCAGTTTCGCGGTCAAGTGAAGCAATATTCCAAGTAGTAGTTGTAGCCATGATAATTAATTAATTTAAATAGAGTGAATAAAAAAGCCCCGCTGTGACACGGGGCGGGTTGCCGCTAGGCAATACCGGCATCTGTGAGACGCTGTTCTAGGGTTTCGATGCGTTCCATTGCCTCTTGAAGTGCTTTGACAGCCTTCATATAAAGCACGGAATAGTTGACCGATTTAGTAACGGTGCCAAGGTCAGTTCCTTCTTCGTCGCGGTCAGGTGATTCACTTACCAGTCCAGGTGAAACAAGTTCTACTTCTTGGGCGACAAGTCCAAGTTGAGTATGAGTTTGACCTTCAATAAAGTTGTAGTTACGAACTTGGAGAGCCTTCAGGTCATTCCACTGGGAGTTAGCATCAACGATATTCTCCTTCAGTTTGATGTCGGAGATTGCGCCGTAAGAGTTGTTAGTGTTAACAACATTCCCATTAGTAAACACGCCAAAACTACGTGTACCTCCAGCCGCTATCGAACTTTTACTGTGAACACCTTGTATGAAATAATTGCTAGTACTTGCAGAACTTGTCGTACCGAAAGATCTGCCTTCACTACTCGTTAAAAGTGAATAAATAGCTCCACTACTCGTAATCCTCATCCGCTCCGTAGGGCTCGACGCACCATCCGCAGTTGTGGCGAACACTAGACGGCCAGGCATATCGTTAGAGCCAGGGGTGCCATCTACTTGACCGGCAATAAACCCACTCTGAATTAAATTGGTTCCGTCAGAACCATTAAAAGCCAAAGCACCAGTAAAGTCTCCGCTGTTTACAAGTGTTGTCCCACCAATGCTGGTGGCTCTATGTTTGGCAAAATTGAGTATTGGGCCACTAACTGAAGAACCACCCTGAACAATAGCAATACCACGATCGCCCGTTCCTGTTTCGGTGGTTTCCGTTAATATCTGCTGTGAGCATGTTATTGAGCGATTACTAGACGTCCCCACCAACAGCCTGCCCGAGCTGTCGATTCGTAGGCGCTCGGTGCCACCTGACTGCAGAACTACAGCATCAGAATTAGTGTCGCCAAAAATACCACCGATGTTGTCACCAGTTGAAGCTGTAAATTTAATTCCAGGTTGTGAACCAACGCCTCCTGTATTTGCGCCTTTAATTTCTAATGTTTGACCATTGCCAGCACTCTCAAGCAATGTAAGTCGAGATGAACTAGCTAAACTCGAAGTTCCAATCCCAACATTGCCCGAGCTGTCGATTCGCATACGCTCAGTCTCTACTGCTGGAGAGCCAGTGCTGCTTGCAGTAGCTACGCTCGAAAAAGTTAGCGAGTTGTCAGCCTTGAGGTTTTTAATAGTTGACCCGCAACCAGAGCCATTTGCGTCCTGATGAAAAGAACTAAGGAATAAACCAGCACTAATAGCAGATGACTTGGCATATGCTGAATCAACAGCAATCCAAACTTTATCTTGGGTATCGTTAGTGTATCCAAAAGATCCTGCGTAATGACCGTCAGGAGCATAATAAGTTGCGTTTCTATCTATATATCGACGAACCTGCAAGCCTGCTCCTTCGTAAATACTGCCCGCAAAACTTGTTCCAATCCCAACCCTGCCCGAGCTGTCGATTCTCATCCGCTCAGAGTTGTTGACATCAAATGTCATTGCATCATTAGCATGCTCGTAAACGATGCTTCCTGTATTGCTGTCAGCAGTATCACCAAACAGCACATAGCCTTGGCCTGTTGTGCTACTTGTTATTCGAAGTCCGTCGTTTGCTGATGTGTTCTGTACGTGTAATTTAGAAGAGGGCGACGTAGTTCCGATTCCAACTTTGCCCGAGCTGTCGATTCGCATCTTCTCTGAGTAGTTGCCACCTCCACCTCTAAATATATGTGTACCAGCAGTACCAACAGTGTAATAGTTATCGAAATTTGTACCATATCCAAGATGGAAATCACTGCTTTCTATTTTTACATTAAATAGACCTGCACTTGCACCAGGATTTATGGTCCCCACCGCCAACCTGCCCGAGCTGTCGATTCGCATCTTTTCGACGCCATTATTTACACCAAACGCCATTGCATCAACGTCGTGTAAATACTGAATGATTCCTTCGTACTCTTCTGAACCACCTGAGCTGCCATCAGAAAAATAAATGTTACCTTGACTTGTTGTACCGGATCGG